>OFMJ01000388.1_pt1 | contig 48882 bp, 42 predicted proteins | sample 1541801 | NCBI WGS metagenome assembly OFMJ01 (sample SAMN04209234, study PRJEB22552) | human gut metagenome | biome: gut; material: feces | host: Homo sapiens | place: USA: Oklahoma
CATTTTGACATCACCGTCTTTTTCTATAACCCCAATATCCTGCCCGCAGAGGAATATCAGCACCGCCTGCGCGAGCAGCGCCGCCTGCTGCGCCACATGGTGCTGCCCAGGCCCATCGCTTTGTGGGAAGGCCCTTATGAGCCGGACGCGTTTTTGGCCTGCGCGCGCGGCCTGGAGCAAGAGCCGGAAGGCGGCCGCCGGTGCACGCCCTGCTTTGCCCTCCGCTTGCAGCGCACCGCCGAAACAGCATCTGCCCACGGCTTTGATTTTTTTACTACGACGCTGTCCGTCAGCCCGCACAAAAACGCGGCGCTCATCAACGAGATCGGCGCAGGCCTGCAAACGGATGCCTGCCGGTTTTTATATGCGGATTTCAAAAAGCGCGGCGGCTATCAGCGCTCACTGGTTTTGTCCCGGCAATATGGGCTGTACCGCCAGCGCTATTGCGGATGCCCCTTTTCCCTGCGGTAGGCCTTGCTTGTAGGTGTCCCCTGTTTTATGATACAATGCTTGCCAGGCAGCGCGGCCGCCTTGCTTTTTCATGATTTTATCTGGCGTACCGGGCAGGTACGCCTTTTTTGCCGGTTTGTACAGGGAGGGGTTTTCTATGGACGCTACACAGATCCTATTGGTCGAGGATGACCAAACCATTGCCATGGGGCTGGCCTTTGCCCTTGGCCAGGAAGGCTATGCCGTGACCGCCTGCGCCTGTATGCTGGAAGCCCGGCAAGCGCTGGACGGCCATGCGTTCCAGCTCGCCATTTTGGACATCAACCTGCCGGATGGCGACGGCTATGCTCTCTGCCGGGAACTCAAGCAGTCTTCGCCCGAAACCTCCATCATCTTCCTAACCGTCCACGAGGAGGAAATGAGCGCTGTGATGGGCCTGGAGCTGGGCGCTGACGACTATATCACAAAGCCCTTCCGTCTGCGCGAGCTGCTGGCCCGCGTCAAGGCAGTGCTGCGCCGCAGCCAGCCCGCTGCTTCCAATCTGCTGCAGGCAGGCCCCTTGCGCCTGTACCCTGACCAGGCAAAGGTATTCCGTCAGGATGAGGAGCTTTTCTTGACCGCCATGGAGTACCGCTTGCTGCTCACCTTTATGCGGCATCCCGGCCAGGTGCTTACCCGCAGCCGGCTGATGGAGGCGCTTTGGGATGTGGACGGCGCTTTTGTAGAGGACAATACGCTGTCCGTTTATATCCGCCGCCTGCGCGAAAAAATAGGCGATACCGATGCCGCCCGGCCGCTCATCGCCACGGTTCGCGGTCTCGGCTATCGAATGGAAGGATAAACGCTATGCGCTTTTTGAAAAACCCCGAAATCAAATCCTATCTGCGCTGGATGCTGCTGAGCCTGGGCCTGTTGTGTGCCATGGGCTTGTTTTTTAACTGGCTGCTCCAGCGCCATGCCCAAGCCATTTTGGCCGATCACGATGCGGCCGCCGTGGGCGCGCTGGTGCAGGCCTATCCGGAGCAGGAGCTTTCCATTGTGCGCCAGTTTACCAAGCAGCCGGACCCTGCTGCGCTGGAGGCCGGGCGGTCCGTCTTGGCCAAATACAACTATCCCTCTGCCCGGCCGCTTGCCGTGCCCGTTTCCTTTTGGCTGTATGCCGGCAGCTGCTTTGTCCTGTTTTCCGCGGCCGGCCTTGTCTGCCTGGCTAAAATCTTCCGCAAGATCCGCCATATCACCTGGTATCTGCAAAAGGCCGCCCATGATGAGCCGGCGGCCGCTCTCTTGGATTGCCAGGAAGGAGACCTTGGCTATCTTTCCAACGAATCCGTGAAAATTGCCCGCACCCTGTACCGCGATGCCGAGCATTCCCGGCAGAGCCATGCCGCGCTGGCCCGGGCGATCTCCGATATTTCTCACCAAATTAAAACGCCCCTCACCTCCATGGCCATGCTGACGGATATTTTGCTGGAACAGCCCGTAGACCAAGCCCAGCGCACCGTATTTCTCCGGCGCCTCGACGCGCAGATCCGCCGCATCCAATGGCTGGTCGGCGCGCTGTTAAAGCTCTCCAAGCTGGACAGCGGCACCGTTTCCATGGACCGCAAGACCATCAGCTGCCAGTCTTTGATGGAGCATTGCCTGCTGCCGCTTTATCCTTTGATGGAACAGCGCCGCATCCGCTATCTGTCTCAGGGGCAGTTTAACGTCTGCTTTACAGGCGACCTGCTTTGGATGACAGAGGCCGTCGGCAATATCCTGAAGAACTGCATCGAGCATACCCCGCCCGGCGGCACTGTCACTGTCTCCGCCGAAGGCAACCCCTTGTATACCGAGCTGGTCATTGAAGATACCGGCGAGGGCATCGATCCCAAGGACCTGCCCCATCTGTTTGAGCGCTTTTACCGCGGCAAAAACGCTTCGCCGGACAGCGTCGGCATCGGGTTGGCGCTGTCCAAATCCATCATCGAAAAAAACGGCGGCATCGTGGATGTCCAAAGCCGGGTAGGCCAAGGCAGCCGGTTTTCCATCCGCCTGTACCACGGCGCGGTATAAGGCATTTAACATGACAAAACTGTCATCTGATCCGTCACGAGTCTGACACTCCGGTTGGATAAGGTAGGCTTTGGAAGGAGCGATCAAAACGCATGAGCATCGTAAAAGTAGAAAATCTGACCAAGGTCTATGGCACGGGCAGCGCCCAGGTCGTCGCGCTGGATCACGTGAGCTTTGAGGTTCCCAAAGGGCAGTTTTTAGCCATCGTAGGGCCCTCCGGCTCCGGCAAAAGCACGCTGCTTCATCTTTTGGGCGGCGTGGACCATCCCACCTCCGGCCGGGTGCTGATCGACGGCGAGGACATCTATGCCCTCAGCGAAAGCAGCCTGGCCGTGTTCCGCCGGCGGCAGGTCGGGCTGATTTATCAGTTCTACAACCTGCTGCCCGTATTGAATGTAGAGGAAAACATCACGCTGCCCCTGCTGCTGGATGGCCAACAGCCGGACAAGGCCCAGCTTGGCCAGCTTGTGCATACGCTGGGCCTGGAAAACCGCTTGAACCATCTACCCAACCAACTTTCCGGCGGCCAGCAGCAGCGCGTTTCCATCGGCCGGGCGCTCATCGCCAACCCGGCCATCGTGCTGGCCGATGAGCCCACCGGCAACCTGGACAGCAAAAACTCCCAGGAAATCATCGACCTGTTGAAAATCTCCAACAGCATGTATCAGCAAACCGTCATCATCATTACGCACGATCCCAGTATCGCCTTAAAGGCGGACCGCATCCTGCGCATTGAGGACGGCCGCATCGTCAGCGACGAGGTGAACCATCCATGAGCATCATCTCCCGCTTAACGCAAAAGCACCTGTGGAGCAACAAGCGCCGTACCTGGGTCACCATCATCGGCGTGATGCTTTGCACCGCTATGATTTGCGCAGTCTCTACCTTGGTCGGCAGCTTTCGTCATTATCTCATCGAGTGCGATGAATATTCCTCCGGCACCTACCATGCCGGTTTTTCTGCCCTGCCCTATGAGAAGGTGCCTCAGCTGGAAGCCAATGCCGAGGTTTCTTCCGTAGGAACGACGTTTGCCATGGGGGTTTCGCAAAGCATCAAAACCGAAAACCCAGAAAAACCCTATGTCTATGTCATGGCCCTAGACGAGGCCGCTCAGGCGCTTTTGCCTGTCCACCTCGTGGAAGGCCGTTTGCCGCAGACCCCCAACGAGATCGCCCTTCCCCAACATCTCATGACAAACGGAGGCATATCCGTCTCTGTTGGGCAGACCGTCACGCTCGCCCTTGGCCAGCGCACGCTGGACGGCAAGCCGCTCTCTGCCAATAAGCGATATATAGACGGAGAAGCCGTTTCCACTGCCGTCAACAAAACCTATACCGTCGTAGGCGTGATCGACCGTATGGGCACGGAAGCATACAGCTCTGCCTGTTATTTCGGCATCACATCGCTGGCGCCCGCAGCGCTTGCGCAGGATACGCCCGTCAATGTGTATTTTACCCTGGCACATCCCTCTAATGCCTACCATTTCATCCCCGGCCTGGCACAATCCCTGGGGGTAACGGAGGAGCATACCAGCTATAACGCCGCCCTCCTAGCCTATCACGGCGGCTTTGCCAGCAGCGATACCGACCTGACCTTTACCGCGCTGGCCGTCATTGCCATCGCGCTCATCATGCTGGGCTCCGTCTCTGTCATCTATAATGCGTTTGCCATTTCCGCAGCCGAGCGCAAAGCGCAGTTCGGCCTGTTGGCCTCCGTGGGCGCCACGCAAAAACAGATCCGCAAATCCGTATGGCTGGAAGGGGTGACTGTCGGCGCCATCGGCATTCCCCTCGGCATCGCCCTTGGGATCGGCGGCATCGGCATCACCTTAAAGCTCATCCAGTCCCTGTTGCTGGATCTGCTCAATACGCCCGGGCAATTAACGCTGACCCTGCACGTATCGCCGGTCTTAACGCTGCTGGCCGCCGTCATCGCCGCGGCCACCATTGCGCTGTCCGTTACTCTGCCGGCCAAGCGCGCCGCCAAAACCTCTCCTATGGAAGCGATCCGCACCACGCAGGAGATCAGATCCTCCGGCCGTGTGCATGCCAACCGCATTACGCAAAAGCTCTTTGGCTTTGAGGCAAACCTGGCCCTCAAGCAGATGCAGCGCAACCGCAAGCGGTACCGCACCACCATCTTTTCGCTGTTTATCAGCCTTGTCCTGTTCCTCAGCTTTTCCAGCTTTGTGGACTATATGAATGTCGCGGCCAATATGCAGCTGCAAACCGCCGACTATGATTATGTCCTCTCTGCCAACGGCACAGAAGCCTCCGAAGCCGCGCTGCTGGAGGTATACGAGGATGTGCGGTCCAATGCCTACATAGACTCCGCCACGCTGCGGGCCACTGATTCTGTTGCTTTTCAGATGGATGAATCCTTATTTACCCCGCAGGCGCTCGCCCTTCTGCAGGGCTCGGAAAACCCCTATATCGCCTATGATCCGGATTTTGGGTGCATGGTCTGGTATATGGACCTCTCCGTGTTTTCCGATGCCGAGTACGATGCGCTGATAGCCAGCCAGGGGCTTTCCTCTCCGGACCGCAGCGGGTTTCTCCTGGTCTCTCCCTTTGAATTTCAGGATGAAACCGGAAAGCGCTACCAAATGAGCTGCGCCAACCCCGCCGCCCTGCCGCATACGCTCACGCTTTTCAGCTGGAACGATGTCCAAACCGTGGAAAACGGAGAGGTGATCTCTATCTCCGACAGCTATGCTTCTACGGAGATTGAAGTCATTGGGGCGCTGCAAACGCTGCCGCGTTCTGTGCCCCCCTCTTCTTCCAGCGCATCTGTGGTCTGCTCGGAAAGCGCGTACCGCGAGCTTTGCCAAGCCCTTCACAGCGATCCCTACCCCTTTTCGCTTTACCTTACCGCCAACGACACCCAGGCCTTTGACGCCTGGATGGCATCCCATCCCATTCTGGGGCAGGAGCGCAGCGGCCTCTATGTATACAGCCTCTCTGCCATGGTGGAGGAAAATGAGCGCGTGCTGTTTATCATCTCCCTCTTCTGCTACGGGTTTATTGCGCTGATGATGCTGATTTCCGTTACCTCGGTGCTCAATACCATCTCCACCAATATGCAGCTCCGCAAAAAGGAATTTGCCATGCTGCAATCCGTAGGGATGACAAAGCGCGCCATGGGCCGTATGCTTCGGTTTGAAAGCTTTTTCTACGGCATAAAGGCCTTGCTGTATGCGCTGCCTGCCAGCGTCGGCCTCAGCTATCTGATGCACCGCCTGTTTGCCCAAAGCTACTCCTTCCCCTTTACCCTGCCCTGGGCACAATACCTAGGCGCTGTCCTGGGGGTATTCCTCCTCATCTTTGCCACCATGTGGTACGCCACGCGCAAAATGCGCCGGCAAAGCATCGTGGAGGCCATCCGCCAGGACAGCATCTAACCTGTCCCGGCAAAAAAAGGGCCGGCCCTGCCGGTCCTTTTCTGCTATTGCCGTATCCTGCTAAGCAGCCATGCCGCGATGTCTTGATAGGCCTGCGCCCGGTTTGTTTCGTTCAGCACCTCGTGCCGCGCACCCGGGTACAGCACAAGTGTCACATCCTCATGCCCCGTTTGGCGCAGCCATCCGTCTACCTGCCTTACGCCCTTGCCATATTGGCCCACCGGGTCCTCCTCACCGCTGATCAGCAGGATCGGCAGCGCCCGCGGCACCTTCTCCGCCCATCCTTGCCCGGAAACGCCGCGCAGCAGCTTAAACAGCTCACAGTATGCGCCGATGGTAAAGGTGAATTTGCACAAAGGGTCTTTGCCATAGGCACGCACAATGTCCGCATCCCTGGAAAGCCAGTCGTCCGCCCCCGCCGGTTTTTCGATGCGCTTGTTATAGCTGCCAAAGGCCAGCTTATCAATCAGCCGGCTCCGCGCCTGTTTCCCTTTGCATGCGCCCAGCACAGACGCCAGCGCAATGCCGGCCCAGTCCAGCGGGTTTTTGCCGCTGGTGCCCATGAACACCACGCCGTCCAGCCCCTGCCCATACTGGGCGGTATACTGGCGCGCCACAAACGATCCCATGCTGTGCCCCAGCAAAAAGTACGGCCTCCCCGCCCACCGTTCTTTGGCCAGCCCGGTCATCCTGTACAGATCGGACACCAGGTACTCCCGTCCGTTCTTTTCCGCAAAATAGCCCAGATGCCGTGCGCCCTTGCCGTGCCCCAGGTGGTCGTTGCCGCATACCGCAAAGCCCTGCACCGTCATATACTCGATAAACGGCTCATACCGTTCGATATACTCGCACATCCCATGGGAGATCTGCAGTACCGCGCGTACCGCTCCCTCCGGCTCATAATAGTAGCCGCGTATACGGTCTTGCCCATTGCCGGAAACAAAAGAAACGCTCTGCTTTTTCATCTTCCTTCTCCCTTCCTTTTTAGTATAGCATGCCCGAAATCCCCTTGTCTCTGTCGTCGTTTGGATGATATACTGATAGCATTGAATCATGCAGGAGGAATGGACCATGGCCAATGATTTTTTTTCAAAGATGAAGGATACCATCGTAAAGGGCGCCAATACCGTAGCCGGTGAAAGCGGCAAGCTTGTAGAGCGAGGGAAAATCAAAGCTTCTGTCATGAAGTTGGAAGACCAAAAAAAGGCGCTGCTGATGGAGCTTGGCAATAAGTATTACGAAGCCTACAAGCAGGAAAATACCAATTCCGACGAGGTGCGCCAGCTCTGTGAAAAGCTGGATGCGCTCCATGCGGAGATCGAAATCAAAAAACAGGAAAATGAGCGCCTGAAAGCGGAGGAATGACCGGCCGGCCTTTCTACAGGTGCGCCTGATTCTTTGCAAATCAAAAGGCATCCGTATCGGATGCCTTTTTTGTTACCGTTCTTCTCTAAAGTACGAGGTGCTCAGCGAAGCCGGCGGCTGGTTTTCCCGCTTTTTCCGCATCGTGATGATGACCAGCACCAGCACCGTCGCAGCATACGGCACCATATCCAGCAGCTGCGAGGGAATGGTAAACTGCAGCCCAAACAGCGAGATCGCTACGTTCTGCAGCTTGTAGCCCAGCCCGCGCAGCGCGCCGAACAGGTACGCGCCGAAAATCGCCTTGGCCGGGTTCCAGGTGGAGAATATGACCAGCGCCACCGCGATCCAGCCCAGTCCGTTTGTGATGTTGTCCTGCCAGCTCGGCACAAACACCAGCGACAGGTACGCGCCGCCTACCCCGCACAAAAAGCCGCCTGCCAACAGGCTCAGGTATTTATACCGGTTTACATTGATGCCGGACGCATCCGCCGCCGCCGGGTTCTCCCCGACAGCCCGCATATTCAGCCCGATCCTCGTCTTTTTGATGAAAAAATAAATCAGCACCGCCAAGATAGGCGCGATCTGCACATAAATGCTCTGCTGGAAAAACGCCTCTCCCAGAACCGGGATCTTGCTCAGGCCGGGAAAGTCATACGCGGCAAACGTATCCAGCACCGGCTGCGGCAGGCTGACCCCGGACATGGATTTGCCCAGCATGCCCGCAAACCCGGTGCCAAAAATCGTCAGCGCCAGGCCCGTGACCGTTTGGTTGCCCTTAAATGTCACCGTCACAACGCTGTAAATCAGCGCGCCCAGCGCGCCCGCAATGCCGGCCGCCAGCACCGCCAGCCAGGGATTCGCCGTCACCAGCGCCACCTTGAATCCTACCGCAGCGCCCATGATCATCATGCCCTCCACGCCGAGGTTCAGGTTGCCGGTCTTTTCCCCCAAAATCCCGCCCAGCGTGCCAAAGAGGATCGGCGTGCCCATCTGTACGGAAATTTGCAAAAATAAGGCTGTTGCTGTCACCCAACCCATCTTCTTACACCTCCTGCTGTGCCTTGTGCTTGCGCACGAACCGATAGTTTAGGAAAAATTCACTGCCCAGCACAAAGAACAGAATCGTCCCCTGTATCAGGTCTGCCAGCGAAGAAGAAACCTGCAGGGCCGTCTGAATATAATCGCCGCCCTGCAGCAAAATGGCGAACAGCAGCGATACGATGACAATCGCCGGCGCAGACAGCTTGCTCAGCCAGGTGGTGATGATGGCGGTAAAGCCCAGCCCGCCGGAAAGCTGGTTGGTCAGCGAATGCTCTATGCCGGAGGCCTGCACCGTGCCCGCAATGCCGCACAGGCCGCCGGAAATCAAAATCGCAATCAGCATCACCTTGGTGGGGCTCATGCCTGCATAGCGCGCCGTCGTGTCGCTTTCGCCTACCACCGCAATCTCATACCCCAGCTTGCTCTGCTTGAACATCACATACACTACGCCGACCAGCAGCAGCGCAAGGATCCATCCGATATGGATGCCAAAGACCTCCGGCAGTACGGCGTTGTCTGAAAAATACGGCATGCGGGGAAACCCGCCCCCCTTTGGGTCCTTCCACGGCCCGTATTGCAGATAGGTAATCCATGTGGTCGCGATATAGTTCATCATCAGGGTTACCAGCGTCTCGCTCGTATGCCATTTCGCTTTGAGCAGCGCCGGGATCATCGCCCACAGGCCGCCGCATAAAAACCCGGCCAGCAGCATCATGGGAATCAGCAAAAGCGCCGGCGCCTCCGGGAAGCTGAACGCCACCCAGGCCGCCCCAAACGCCCCCATGTAAAACTGCCCCTCTGCGCCGATGTTCCAAAACTTCATCTTAAAGGCTACCGCAATGCCCAGCGAAAGGATGACCAGCGGAATGGTCTTGTTGATGGTCTCCTGAAAGCGGTACGCTGTGCCCGTCGCCCCTTCGATCATCTTGGCATACACTTCAAAGGGGTTCAGCCCCAAAAACACCATGATGACTGCCGTTGCGCCCAGCGCCGCCGCCACCGCCAGCAGGCGGGTCGCCAGCTCGCGCTTTTTGGATGGCTCCTCTTTTTTTACGATGTTCAGCATGCCTTCACCTCTTCCATCGGATGGCCCAGCATCAGCAGGCCCACATCCTCCTTTGTCACCTCTTTGGGGTCTACAATGCCCATCAGCGTCCCGTCGTGGATCACCATCAGCCGGTCGCACAGGCCCAGCAGCACATCCAGATCCTCCCCGATAAACAGGATACCCACGCCCTTTTGCTTTTGCTGATTCAAAATGTCATAGATGTTGTACGAGGCGCCAATATCCAGCCCGCGCACCGGGTACGCCGTGATGATCAGCTGCGGGTTCATATCGATTTCCCGCCCCAAAAGCACCTTTTGGATGTTGCCGCCGGACAGTTTTTTTACGATATGATGGACCGACGGCGTATCGATCCGGAATTTTTCCACAATGTGCTCGGCGCGCTCCTTGCCCGCCTTTCTGTCCACAAACGGCGATTTCCCCTGGTGGAAGGTTTTGAGCAGTACGTTGTCCACAATATCCATCCCGGCCACCAGGCCCATGCCCAGCCGGTCCTCCGGGATAAAGCTCATGCTGATGCCCTTTTGGATGATTTTGGCAGGCGTCATCCCCAGGATGGATTCCCCCTTAAAAATCACCTCGCCGGACTTCGCCTTATACAGCCCTGCGATCAGTTCGCACAGCTCCTTCTGCCCGCTGCCCGCAATGCCGGCCACGCCCAGGATCTCGCCGGTATTCAGCGTAAAGGACATCTGGCTGATGACCTCCCGCCCCTCGGCGTTTTTCGCCGTTAAGCCCTTTACCTCCAGCAGCGGCCGCCGGCGCTCGCTGTCCACCGGCGCTCGCTCAATATCCAGGCTCACGGCCCGCCCTACCATCATCTCCGTCAACTGGCGCGGGTCTGTCTCGCTGGTTTTCACAGTGCCGATGGTCTCGCCCTTGCGCAGCACCGTCACCCGGTCGCTGATCTCCATCACTTCGTTCATCTTGTGTGTGATGATGATAATGCTGCAGCCTTCCTGCTTCATGTTGCGCAGAATATCAAACAGCTTGGTGATCTCCTGCGGCGTCAGCACAGCCGTCGGTTCATCCAGGATCAAGATGTCCGCCCCGCGGTACAGCACCTTTAGGATCTCCACCGTCTGCTTTTCGCTCACGGACATATTGTAAATCTTCTTATCCGGGTCCACGATCAGCCCGTATTTTTCCTCGATGCGCTGGATCTCCCTTGTCAGTTCCTTTTGCTTTATGAAAAAGCCGGCCTTTTCCTTTCCGGCTACAATATTCTCCTTTGCAGTCAGCACATCCACCAATTTGAAGTGCTGGTGTACCATTCCGATGCCCGCGCGGATGGCCTCCGCCGGCTCAGAAAACGAAACGGCCTTGCCATCCAGATAAATTTCGCCTGCATCCGGCGAATAAATGCCGGAAAGCATATTCATCAGCGTGCTTTTGCCGGAACCGTTTTCCCCCAAAAGCGCATGGATCTCTCCCTTTTCCACCGAAAGGTTGATGTTGTGGTTTGCCACTACCGGGCCAAACGATTTACAAATGCCTCTTAACTCGATGTATGCCGGATGGTCCGCCATTGCCTGCCTCCTATCCTGAAATGCCGAGAAAAGGAAGGAAGAGCACTCCCGTCCCGGGGAATGCTCTCCTGCTCCTTACCTCGCCGTATTACGATTCGGTCTTGGGTACAGAGCCGATTACGCCTTCTACAAACCAATCCATGGACAGCATCTCGTCGTCCGTCATGGCAGCGCCCTCCTGTACCCTTACATTGCCCTCGTTATCCTTGAGCGGGCCGGCAAAGACATGCTTGCCGTTGTCAATCTCTTCCTGGGCCTTTTGGATGGCTTCCTCGGTGCCCTCTGCGCAGTTTGCCGACAGCTTATCCAGCTTTACGATGCCCTCGTCCCTATGGCCGTGGCCCCAGTAGTTTTCAGATTTCCAGGTGCCGTCGATGATCTTCTGCACCTGTTCGGTGTAATAGATGCCCCAATCCCACAGCGGCGCGGTCAGGTACGCATCCGGGCCCTTGGACAGCGTATCGGCATTGTAGCCTACCGCCCACGCGCCCTTTTCTTGCGCCGCTACCACCGGGCCTGCGCTGTCGCAGTGCTGGCCCAATACGTCGCAGCCGGAATTGAGCAACTCCACCGCCGCCTGCTTTTCGCCGGAAGGATCAAACCAATTATTGGTCCATTTTACCTCTACCGTCGCATCCGGATTTACCGAGCGCACGCCCAGCGTGAATGCGTTGATGCCGCGGGTCACTTCCGGCAGCGGCATAGCCGCCACATAGCCGATCTTGTTGCTCTTGGTCTTCAGGCCCGCCGCGATGCCGGACAGATACCGCATCTCATACATGCGCCCGAAATACGCGGACATGTTGTCCGCCGTCTTGTATCCAGAGCAGTGGAAGAAGTATACGTCCGGATGCTGCTTGGCTACGTTCAGCGTGAAATCCATAAAGCCATAGCTGGTGGAAAAGATCACGTTGCAGCCCTGGTCCACCATGTCGTTGAGCGCCTTTTCACAGTCCGCGTTTTCCGGCACGCTCTCCTTGATGATGACCTGGTCCTCGCTCAGTCCCAGGCTTTCGATCATCTTTTTGCGCCCCTGGTCGTGGGCATAGGAATATCCTTCATCCCCCACTGGCCCTACGTACACAAAGCCGATCTTCAGATCCTCCTTCGGGATCGCCTTCAGGCTTCTGCCGTCTGCACTGCCCGCGCCGTCTGAGCTGCCGCAAGCCGTCAGCGCAAAGACCATGGCGCAGGACAGGATTGCTGCCAGCAGCCGTTTTGTCCTCTTCATCTCGTCCTCTCCTCTTTTCCTCTTGTAGTTTTGATTGAAAGCAGACGCTCTCCGCCTGCCTTAATCCCTGAATACAATGCCCGTGTTTACATCCATCCGGTCAATGATGGCCAGCGATTCCACCCGCACGCCCTGCGAGCGGATCAGGCGGCCGCCCTCCTGAAACCCTTTTTCTACGGCGATGCCGGCCCCCACCAGCGTCGCCCCGGAAGACTGGATCAAACGGCACAGGCCGTTGAGCGCGCTGCCCTTGGCCAAAAAATCGTCAATGATAAGCACCCTGTCCTTCTCATTCAAAAACTTTTTGGAAACAATGATGTCATACACTCGCTTATGCGTAAACGATTCCACCTTGGTGGTATAGACATCGCCGTCGATGTTGGCGCTTTGGGATTTCTTGGCAAACACCACCGGCACATGAAAATACTGGGCCGCCACGCACGCGATGCCAATGCCGGACGCCTCGATGGTCAGGATCTTGTTCACATGGTCCTTCTCAAACAATCGGTAAAATTCCTGCCCCATCTTGTTGAACAGATCGATATCCATCTGATGATTCAAAAAGCTGTCTACCTTCAGGATGCTGCCCTCCTTGAGCCTGCCATCCTTTACAATGCGTTGCTTGAGCTCTTCCATTGCTTGTCCATCCACCGCCCATCGAAAAAATAAAAATCCCCTGATTTAATAAGGGTACACTAAATCCTATCGATTTTCAATTTATTTTCGCCATTTTTTCGACAATTTCTTTTGCGCTCCTCCCTTTGCCCCGCGCGTATATAGACATATTTTCAATTCTTCTGCTTACAATGAAAAAGAAAGGGGGATACTGCGTGAAAAAACACGATTTTCGACGTTTCATAGATTACGGCATCCTGGCGCTCTCGCTGGCCTTGATTGTACAGATCGGCCTGCTTGTTCCCAAGGCAGCCGCCACCATGGCAGGCGGCAGCGATTGGGGGCTGAGCTTTTCTGAGGACGGAACGCAGCCGCGCGGCAACGCGGATCCAGCCGACCTGGCACAATACGACGCCTTTTTTATGGGCAGCGACGGCCAAAAAGTGCTGTATCTTACCTTTGACTGCGGCTATGAAAACGGCAACACCGCCGCCATTTTGGATACCTTGAAGGCCCAGCAGGTACCAGCCGCCTTCTTTGTCACCGGCCATTACCTGGAGCAAAGCCCGGACCTTATTCTCCGCATGGCGGACGAAGGGCATATCGTAGGCAACCATACCTACAGCCATCCGGATATGTCAAAGATCTCTACACAGGAAGCGCTGCAAAAGGAATTGAGCAAAAACGAGGCCCTGTATCAAGACATCACCGGCCAGCCCATGCCAAAATACTACCGGCCGCCTGCCGGGAAATACAGCCTTGAAAACCTGCAGCACGCCAAGGCGCTGGGCTACAAGACCATGTTCTGGTCGCTGGCGTATGTGGATTGGCTGCAGGACGATCAGCCTACCCGTGACCAGGCCTTTGACAAGCTGCTGCCGCGCACGCACTGCGGGGCGGTCGTCCTGCTGCACAATACCAGCTCCACCAATGCCGATATTCTCAATGAGCTCATTGAAACCTGGAAACGCGAAGGCTACACCTTTGCCACCCTGGATCAACTGACCTCCCAATGAGAAAAACGCCTTTTCTGCATGGAAAAGGCGTTTTTCTTTGTGGGATCCTCTTGCATATCTTCAAAGAAAATGATATTCTTTCATAAATACGGCAGAAATGCCATAATTTTGTCATACTTTTTTTAAGGAGGTTTCCCATATGAATGTCATCAAAGAAAAATGGAACATGATTTGTATCGCACTGTATGCGGTGACTGTCGTCTGCCTGCTTTTGCCGGCTTACAGCGCCTTCGGGTTCGGGGTCAGCGCATTTACCGTGCTGTTTCAGGCCAGCTTTGGCGCCATCGTGCTGTTTTTGGTGCCCGTGGGCGGCTTGGTTTTCTCCATCGTCACCAGGGAAAAGAAAAACTACCTGATCCACATGATTCTTTTCATCGTCGGTCTTATTTTGGTTCTGATTTCCAAATCCATCCTGGCCGGTGAATACGGCGCGCTCCTCAACCTCGGCTTTGGCAGCATTCTGACCATCCTCTGCGATGTGGCAGGCGCTGTGGCGGCCTTCTTGTGCATGGGCAGCAAATAAGAAAGCAAGCAAAAAAGGGGCCTTTGCCCCTTTTTTATTTTGCCCCCTCTCCCAACGCCCTTTGCATGAAGGTTTCCGTGCTCACCCCGCTCGGCCGGTTATACCGTCCCAGCTGCCACAGGCAGTCCGGGTCCTTTGTAATATAGTTCGGCTTTTCCCGGCAGGACAGCGACGCGCAGAATCCCAGGTCTTTCAGCACTGGCTCGGATTCTGCGGAAATCGCGCCGTACGGATACGCATACACCTTTGCCTGTATCCCGCACTCTGCCAGCAGCGCCAGGCAGCGCTCCGTGTCCGCCCGAAACAGCGCCTGGTACTGTCCTGTGGATTCCCCCTTGTTTTTGGCGGAGCCCTTCCTTTCCTGCTGCCCATGCATGTCATAGCTGTGCGCTCCAATTTCCACCCATTCAGACTGTGCCAGTTCCGCGATGCGCTGTTTTTTTAGGTAGGCGTAATTTGGGTTTTCATCATCTTCCTTTTCCGCCTGCTCGGTATAGGCGCCTACAATGGAAATCGTCGCCTTCATCTCATATTTTTCCAGCAGCGGAAGCACATAGGTCAGGTTATTTAAGTATCCGTCATCAAAGGTCAGTACAACCGGCTTTTCCGGCAGCGGTATATCTTTATACACGTAATCGGCCAGCTGCTGGATGGATACTGTTGTATATCCATGGTCCTTCAAATACTTCATATCCTGTTCCAGCGTATCCGGAGACAATACATGCATCCCCGCTCTCTGCGGGTCCTTCAAAATACTATGATACATCAAAATGCTGACCGGGACGCCCTCCTGCTTTGCCTCTGCTGCATAGCCCACTGCAAAATGCGCCGTAGCTGCCGCAGCCATGCAAAGGACCGTCAGGATACCCGTCGCCTTTATCCAAAGCTTTTTCATCTTTCCCTCCCTCGTCATCCTATGCAGCCCGCCTTCAAACCTGTCGAAAAAATAAAAAAAGAGCGGAAATTTCCGCTCTTTTTTCCTCCTTAAAATACCGGTACCACAGAGCCCTGATATTTTTCTTCCATAAAGGCCTTTGTCTCCTCGCTGGTCAGCACCTCGATCAGCGTTTTAATCTCTTCCCGGTTTTCCTCTCCGTTGCGTACCGCCACGATGTTGGCATACGTCTTGCCGGCCAGAGAATCCTCTGCCTCCATCGCCAGGCCGTCCGTTTTGGCGTTTAGGCCTGCCTGCAGGGCATAGTTGCCGTTGATCACTGCCATATCCAAATCCTGCAGGGACCGCGCCAGCTGCGCTGCGTCGATCTCCATGATCTCCAGGTTTTTCGGATTCTCCACAATATCCAGCTTGGTCGCGTTGAGGTCTGCGCCCTCCTTGAGCTTGATCAGCCCCTGGTCCTGCAGCAACAGCAGCGCGCGCGCTTCGTTGGTAGCGTCGTTGGGCACACCGATCTGCGCGCCCTCCTTCAAGTCTGCCACCGCCTTGGTCTTTCCCGGGAATAAGGCCAGCGGCTCATAGTGGATATAGGCAGCCGTTTTCAGGTCCGTGCCGTTCTTTTCATTGAAATCCACCAAATACGGCTCATGCTGAAAATAGTTGGCGTCAATGTCTCCATTGGCCAGCGCCTGGTTGATCAGCGGATAATCGGTAAACTCCACAATCTCCATTTCTATGCCGCGGTTTGCCATCTCCTCCTGAATGGATTCCAGAATCTCCGCATGCGGCGAAGGCGTTGCGCCTACCTTCAGCGTCTTTTTGCCGCCGCAGCCTGCCAGCGGAAATACCAGCAAGGCCGCCATCGCTAAAAACAATGCGATTTTTTTCATTTTTCTCCTCTCCCTTTTTGTTGAAATATTCATAAATCACTTTCTGTGATCTATCCTCTTTGCCACCGCGTTGCCCAGCGCCTGGATCACCTGCACCAGCAGCACCAAAATCACCAGCGTCAGCAGCAGCACATCGGTCTGGTATCTATGATACCCGTATTTGATGGCCAGATCTCCCAGCCCGCCGCCGCCCACAGCGCCAGCCATGGCGGAATAGCCCAGTATGGTGGTCAGCGCAATCGCCGCTCCCGTCACCAGGCTGGGCACGGATTCCTTGAGCAGCACCTTGGTTACAATCTGCCACGGGCTGGCGCCCATGGCCTGGGCCGCCTCTACCACGCCGGCATCCACCTCCAAAAGCGAGGATTCCACCATGCGCGCAATAAACGGCGCCGCCCCTACAATCAGCGGCACAATGGTCGCCGTCGCCCCGATGCTCGTCCCCGCTACCAAACGGGTAAAGGGAATCAGCACAATGATAAGGATCAAAAACGGCACAGACCGCATCACGTTGACAATCGTGCCCAGCACCGCATTGGTCTTAGGGGCCGGGCAAATGCCGTCCCTGCGTGTCATTACCAAAATGACGCCCAGCGGAATGCCGATTAAATACGCAATGGCCGTGGATACCAGCGTCATATACAGCGTATCCAGCGTGCCCTCCAGCAGCAGCTGAGAAAGCTGCGCAAAGCTCATGCCGCTCATTCTGCCTCCACCTCCTCTGCCTGTACGCCCTGCTCTTTTAAGTACTGCCTTGCGCGCAGGCAGGCCTCTAAATCGTCCGGCAGCTGAATGGTCAGCTGTCCATACTGCCCCTGGCCGATGGTACGGATCTCAGCAGACAGGATGGATACCGGCACGCCGCAGGCCAAAATCATGCCCGCTACCACCGGCTGGTACAGCTTTTTCCCGTCAAACGCCAGCCGCAGCACCGCGCCGCCCTTGCTGCCTTCTCCCTCCGGCAGCACATGGAACAGCTTTTTCGCCGCCGCGGTTCTGGGGTTGGTGAATATCTCCGCCACTTCGCCCTGTTCTGCAATGACGCCGCCGTCTATGATCGCCACCCGGCGGCAGATCTTGCGGATTACTTCCATTTCATGTGTGATGACAACGATGGTAATGCCCATTTGCTGGTTGATGCGCTTTAGCAGCTCCAAAATGGAATCCGTCGTCATTGGGTCCAGCGCGCTGGTCGCCTCGTCACACAACAGCACCTTCGGGTTGGCCGCCAAGGCCCGCGCAATGGCAACGCGCTGCTTTTGTCCGCCGGAAAGCTGCGCCGGGTACGCGTCCGCCTTGTCAGACAGCCCCACGATCTCCAGCAGCTCGTTCACCCGCTTTTCACACTGCGCCTTGTCCACGCCGGTGATTTCCAGCGGGAATGCAACGTTCTTTTCCACCGTCGTCTGCATCAGCAGATTGAATTGCTGAAAAATCATGCCCACGCTGTGCCGCATCCGACGCAGCGCCTTTTTGGATAATCCCGTTACATCCTGTCCGTCGATCTGGATGGTGCCGCTTGTCGGGCGCTCCAGCAGGTTCATACAGCGAATCAGCGTGCTCTTGCCCGCGCCGCTCATCCCAATGATGCCGAAGATCTCTCCCTGATGGATCTCAAGATCTATGCCCTTTAACGCATCCACCGTACCGCCCGGCACCGCATACGTCTTTGCCAGCGCCTTGATACGGATCATCGTTTTGTTTTGTTGCTCCAACTGTCTCTATCCCCTTTTTGAGGTCATATATTTGTAAGTTTACCGCAAAATCCCCTGTTTGGGTAGTATCGCAAAACAAGTTTATGAAAACAGCTCTGTTTTTTCAAAGGTGTACAGCAAGGGAAAAGCCCGTATTCTCGGGCTTTTTCTTGATTACGGCCCTTTTGTTCTCCCGCATGCCGCCAAGCATAGAATTAAGAAAAGACGGGAAAAAGCGGTTTCTATTACGCCCGCTATGACGCCCCGAAACAAAAAAGGCCGGGGGTCCCCTGCCTTCTTGTCATGCTGCTTATAGGGCTATTCTTTTATGATTTCAAATGGTTCCGGCGGGTAAAGAGAATCCTCCCCGGAATCATCTATAAGCCTATACCAACCGCGCTCTATCCCTATCACTTCATAGGTTTTATCGTTTGTCAGCATAAGAAACGATGTTTTTCCTTTCCATTTAACCCTCATTTTCCCCCACCTTCCTTTTGAAATTTGTCTTTCCGGCCGCCGCCTCTCCCAAGCCAATGCCCGCCTGGCAAAGGGCCAGCCATTCTTCCCGGCAGCAGCGCTCGGCTTTAAGATACGCATCACCGCCCCCATTGGGATTTCTCTGTTTTTTCCTTTGCGATCCAAAACGGCATTGCCCGCTATGCTTTTTTATCATCGCAAAAACCACTTAGCTTTCTCAAGAATCCCGCTGGTTTTCTCTGTTTTCTTGAAGCGTTTGCCAACTTGTTGTATGATAAATTGAATAGGTATTGCATACTATCTCGGACTGATACAAGGCCTTATCTTTGATTTTTAGAAAGCAGGATGCCAAATGATCTGTAAAAAATTCGGCAGCCGGCTCTGTGTTCTTTTGGCCGTTCTTTTGCTGCTGTGCCCCTGGCGCCCCCTGGGCGCGGCGCACGCTGAAGCGCAAAGCGACGCTGCCATAGACACCAGCTGGTACAAAACAGACGGCGTATTCTTTTCCCTGGAGGACCGGGCAGATTTTTTAGGGTTTCTTACGCTGCTCAGCCAGGGCGTCACGTTCCAAAGCCAGTCCCTGCAGCTGCTCAGCGATGTGGATCTATCCGGGGCTGTCTTGCCCTCTGCCGGCGTATTCAGCGGTTTTTTAGACGGCAAAGGGCATACTGTCTCTCACTTTACGCAAAGCGGCGCGCGTGCCGCTTTGTTTGATACCCTTACCAGCGCCGCTACCGTGCAAAACCTCTCTTTTGCCGAGGTATCCGTGCATGGCGATGCACAGGCTGCGGTCCTGGCCCTGTTGGTGCAAAGCCAAGCCTCTATCCATAATTGCTCCATTGCCAGCGGCACTGTCTCCGCCCCTGTGGCCGGCGGCCTGGCCGTTCATGTGCTTGGCAGCGCTTCGCTCTCCCATTGCGAGAATGCAGCCGAGGTCTCCGCAGAAAAAACTGCCGGCGGCCTGATCGCGCAAAGCACAGCGGAAGAAAACGAATCGGCACAGCTTTCCGCCTGTATCAATCGAGGCAAGGTATCCGCCGGCCAGGCAGCGGGCGGCCTGATTGGGCAAGCCCAGTCTCTGTCCTTATCCCATGGCTTAAATTTTGCCGAGATCGTCCTGTCCGGTACAAACGGCACGGCGGGCGGCCTGGTAGGCGCCGCCGCACAAGCCACTTTAGAGGATTGTACCAACAATGGCTCCGTCACTGCCTCGGCAAAATCCTCCGCCAAGGTTTTCTTGGGCGGCCTGGCAGGCAGCGCAGGGGGGACAGTTTCCAATGTCTGCAATACCGGCCGTATTAAAAGCGTCTCTACCCACAGCCAAAGCGCTGCCGGCGGGCTCTTTGGCCTATTTGCGTCAGGCTCCCTTCAAAAGGCGCGCAATCAAGGCGATGTATCGGCACAGGCCAATACCGGCGGGCTCATCGGCCAAGCGCATTTTGCGCCGCAGGAGGCAGCCGCCTTTTCCCAGCTGGAAAACCAAGGCGACGTATCCGGGCAGGCCAATACCGGCGGGCTGGTGGGCGATGTCGTTTTATCTGCCGACAGCCAGCAGCACAGCATTGCCAATGTCATGGCGCAGGGGGCCAATTTTGGCAATGTCAAGGGGACGCGGTCTGTCGGCGGGCTCGTCGGCCAGTTTTCCCTTTCCGGCCGCGTCGCTGAAGCACAGTCCTTGTTGGCCGACAGCATGAATCTCGGCCAAATCGAAGGCGATGCCCAGGTAGGCGGGCTGGTGGGGCTGCTGCCCCGCATCCGGTGTGCCGAGGATGCCGCGCTTATCCAAACCAGCTATCATAACGGCGGCGTGCTTGCCAAGACTTCTGCCGGCACGCTCGTAGGCACGCTTCAATGCGAAGGAACTGCTTTCGACCACTGTGCTTCGCCTGCCGGCAAGCAGATCACAGGGGCCGGCGATGCCAGCGGGGTGGACGAGCTCTCCGGCGACGCCTTTCAAAGCGATACCATCTTGGCCCTTCTCAACCACAGCGGGCGCGATGTCTGGTTTCTCTCGGATAAAGGCACAGCGGTGTTTGCTTTCATTACGGAGATCCTCTCCCCCTCCGCCAGCACAGACGATGAATCTGTGGTAAAGCACACCTATCCTTTGGTGCTTTCCTCCACAGCAGGGGCAGAGATCACCTATCGCATCACCGCAACAGCCGACGGCAAAACCGAAACCACAGACCCGCAAAGCCTGCAAAGCGGACAAACCCTTTCTTTGGCCTCTTACGCCCCTGGCACAGAGCTTGCCATCGAAGCTTCCGCCAAGGGGGCAGACGGCGCGCAGTCTGAATCTGTCACCCTGCACCTCCAGATCCAGGCGGTGCAGCCGCTGACCATTACCGGCTTATCGCTCAGCGCTGCTTCCCGTGAGTATGACGGCACCACGACCATTGCGCTCCAGGGCACTCCGTCTTTGATGGGCGCCATCACCGAGGGCGATGATATCCATGTGGAGGGCGCTGCCTATGGGCGGTTCCTGGATAAGGATGCCGGCACCGGCAAGGTCGTCTCCGTGCAGGGCATTTCCCTTGTCGGTGCGGATGCCGATTACTATACGCTCATCACCCCCATCTTTACCGCGGATATCGTGCGCCGCCCCCTAACGCTGCAAAATGTTGCCATTGCGGATAAGGGCTATGACGGCACCGCCGCCGCCAACGTCTCCAACATCGACCTGGTCGGCGTTTTGGAGGGGGAGTCCGTCTCTGTGGATTATCTCAATGCCAAGGCGGCGTTTATCAGCCCTGACAGGGGGGACAATGTAGCGGCCTTTGTCACCAACCTTCAGCTCCAAGGGGCGGACAGCCGCAATTACAGCCTTTTGGAAACCACCGCCATGGCCAGCGGGCGCATCGTCACCATGCCGGCCATCGACCGCGTGAATACGGCGCAAAGCGGGCAATGCTCGCTGTCCCTCGAAGGGCTGGACAGCGTGATGCCCTCTATGCTTTCTCCCGGTGAAAACAGCACGGTACAGCTGTATGCCATTGCCAACGACGTGCCGCTGCCTGAAAAAGCCCAGACCGCCAAGCAGGAGCTTACCCAGTCGCTGATGGCTGTGGATCTCCAGTTAAAGCAGGCCTATCTGCAAAACGGCGCCCGGCAATCCGAAACCAGCCTGCCGCCCGGCATGGTCACCAGTCCCTTGACCGTGCATTTCACCTTTGCCACCAACGATAAAAAGCAAACGTTCCAGGTCTGTCAGATGGACGCTTCCGGCGATCTCATCGCCCTGGAAACCCAGACGCAAAGCAATTCAGACGGTACAGTCACCCTTACGGTGCAGACGCAAAGCATGGGCACCTTTGTCATCCAGGGCACTAAGCAAGATACCTCCTCCGAGGCTTCCTTTGCCACCGTGCTTCCCTATGTGCTGCTTCTCATCATCGTGCTTCTCATCATCCTTGCCGGGCGCCGCACCAAGGGCTCCAAGGCATGATCACCAAGGCCGCAGCCTTTGCCGGGGGCGGTATGCCAGGGGAAACGGTAAGGTATCTTCTTACAACACCGTTTTCTTGCTTTTGGAAACTCTCAATACCGCTTCTCTGCTTATTACAGCATAAGAACCTTTCGCAGTGTTCTGTACGATATAAGCCGTGTATTGGCAGCTAACGCGCAATATCAAATCAAAAGGCATTGTGTTGAATGAACAAAAAACGCCCGTATACAAGCTATGGGCGTTTTTTGATATGGTCTTTCTCAGAAAAAGCTCAATACCGGCCTTATGCCGCGTTGGCTTTTGCCGTCCCGGCCTTTTTTCATGCCCTGCGGCGGCTTACGGCTCTATCGTCTCCCGGTACGCGGATAAAAGGTTCCCTGCGATCTCTTTCGCCCTTTGCGACGATACCTCGGCCCCCTCTGTTTTTCCTAGATAAACGCAGAAATATACCGTCTCCTTTCCCATTTCTGCAAAGCCTGTATACCAAGCGTCTGCAACAATGCCTTTGTCCTTTCCCATGCCGGTCTTGCCATAGATCTGTATCTCCGCTTGGTCCCGGGGCTGCTCCAGCATTACCTGCCTCAAGGCGTCCTGCGTCTCCTGCGAATAGGCCGAGTGCGCGCCGAAGATCCGTTCCATGACCTCTGCCTGCTCTAACGGAGATATTTTCAGCGAAGATTCAATCCAAAACCCCGTCAGCGCCCTGTTGTCGTTGTTGGTATTCAGCCGGCCCTCCCAATCAGAAATATCCCGGTTTCCATACGCCAGCTTGTCCAGCGCTGCCTGTATCTGCTGCGGCCCCAGCTCGTCGATCACCTGTCTGAAATACCAGACGCAGGAAGACCGAAAGGCTTGTTCAAAATCCACATCCTGGTTCCACGCTTGGTTCCAGAACCTCTCGCCGCTCCATGCGCGTGTTGAGTGTTCCGGTACAAGGCTTCCGTTTTCCAGCGCTGTCGCCGCCGCAACGATCTTAAAGGTAGAGCAGGGGGAGCATCTTCTCTGTGCTGTTGGCAGGTTGTACACCAAATAGCGCTCTTCTGCCGGTATATACAAAACAGCCGCCCCCTCCAACCCATCAAATTGCGCTGCCCAATCCATCTCCTGCAGCACCGGCTGTTTTTCCACCGGCGTCGTTTCGCTCTCTGCCTGTGTCGGCGTGCCCGCCTTTCCCTGCCCGGCGCAGCCGGCCAGCAGCAAAAGGCAGGCCAGCAGCGCAGCCGCACAGAGTTTTCCCATCCTTTTCACCTGTTTCCCCTCCCCGCAGTTGTTTCCGGTCCGATACAAAAAGGGAGCCCCTGCCCCCTTTTGTCCTTCTCCTCTATACTTCTTTGGGCTTTTCAATCACTTCATCCTTCTCGTTGAGCTGGAAATTCGGCGTCTGCCGGCCCTCCTCTTGATAGGCCTCCACGATGCTGCGGGCCGCATCGCCCTTCATCCATTCCAAAAAAGCGCTGTCCGGGCTCTGCTCTCCCTCCTTCTCCTCAGGCCTTGCCAGCAGGTAATATTGGTCTACCATCCCGACCAGCCGCTGGTTTAGCACCTCCAATTCCGGAAATCCGCTGCCATACAGCGCCCAGTTTTCCCGGCTTATCATCGCATAACCCTTTTTCTCCTGCGCCGTTTGCAGCATCTGCTGTCCGTCGTCCGCAGCCTCTATATACCAGTCGCCCGCCGTTAATTGGGCCTGCTGCAGCAGTCCATTGATCTTTTCCTGCAGCCCGCTGCCGCTGGCCGGGTGCACAAAGGGCTGCCCCAGCAGGCTTAGGTGCTTTAATACATCCTGCGCCTTATATTTCCCCAAATGCTTGACGCGCGCCGGGTCCTCCTTCGGGCCTACGATCAAATAGGTATCGTAAAACACCGGAGCGCCTTGGTAAGCGCCCGTTTCCAGGGTATCGTTGATATCCGGTGTAAAGGGCGCCAAAATACAGCCCGCCGTTCCTTCAGCCGCAGCGGCCTGCAGCTCTTCCTCCGTGGCCGCCTGCGCTTTGGCCGTCCGTCCTGTCTCCTCCTTGTAGGCGTCCGCCAGTTGGGCAAACAGCGCGCTGTCTGCCATGGATTGTGTCGTCATCACTTTGACCGTCTTTTTGCCGAAGCACGAGCCAATGAACAAGGCCAATGCCGCCAAGACCGCCAGCACCACGGCCGCAGCGGCCAGCTGCCTGCCGTTTATTTTGCGTCCGCCCGGAAAGACCTCCCCCTGGCTTCCTGCTTTGTGATATGTCTTTTTCGGAGGGATATATACTTCCATGCTATGCCCCTTTTTGATAGATTCGCTTGTTTGTTTAGTATACCATATCCTTCCAATCTTAAACAAAGCCGCTTTTGGCGCATAAAAAAAGGAACGGCCATCCCGTTCCCTTTTTATTTCTCCTCTCATTCAGCCGGTGTCTCCGCAGCCTGCGCCGTCTCATTTTCCTGTGGGGTTTCCAGGCCCTCTTCCGGTTCCTCATGCGGCACGACTTCCACGGCCGCCACCTTGGCGCCCTGGCTCAGCTTCATCAGGCGTACGCCCTGTGTGCTGCGCCCGATGACGGATACCTGCTCGCAGGCAAACCGAATGATGGTGCCGTTGTTGTCCATCATTACAATATCCTCTGTACCGTCCGATACCTTCAGGCCCGCCACCTTGCCCGTCTTTTCCGTGACCTGCATGGTCTTGATGCCCTTGCCGCCGCGGTTCTGCACATTGTACTCCTCAAAGGGCGTCCGTTTTCCGTATCCGTTTTCGCTGATGGTCAGCACGTACGGTTTATATACCGGCTGCGCATCCACCACAAAATCCTCTTCGCCCAGGCGAATGGCGCGTACCCCATGCGCCGTACGCCCCATCGGCCGAATGTCGTTTTCATGGAAGCTCACGCTCATGCCGCCATGCGTGCCCACGATGATGGTATCCTCCCCGGACGTAATGAATACCGAGGCCAGCTCGTCATCCTCCCGCAGGCCCATGGCGATCAGCCCGTTTTGGCGGATGTGCTGAAATTCCTGCACCGGCGTTTTTTTGATCATGCCCTTCCTCGTTGCAATGACCAGGTATTTGGCCTCCACATCCTTGGGAATGGGGAAGGCCGCCGCCACCTTTTCACCCGCCTGCAGCTGCAAAAGGTTGACGATCGCCATGCCCTTTGCCGTACGGCCCGCCATCGGCACCTCGTAGCATTTCAGCCTGAATACGCGGCCCTTGTTGGTAAAGAACAAAATCGGCGTGTGCGTAGACGCAAAAAACAGCGTCTCCACAAAGTCCTCCTCGCGCGTTGTCAGGCCGGATACGCCTCTGCCGCCGCGGTGCTGGGCCCGGTAGGTGTCCGCCGGCAAACGCTTGATATAGCCAAAATGCGTCAGCGTCAGACACATATCCTCCTCTGCGATAAGATCCTCCATATCCACCTCGCCCTCAATGGGCAAAATCTCCGTGCGTCGTCCGTCGCCGTACTTGTCGCGCACCGTGATCAGCTCTTCCCGAATCACGCCCAGGATCTTTTCCTCATGCGCCAGCAGATCCAGGTAATAGGCAATGCGCTTGGACAGTTCGTCCAATTCCGCCTGGAGCTTGCCTACCTCCAGCGCTGTTAAGCGGCGCAGGCGCATATCCAGAATCGCCTGGGATTGCTTATCGGACAGCCCAAACCGCTCCATCAGCCTTGCCTTGGCCTCGCCGTCATTGGCGGAGGAACGGATGATGGCGATGACCTCGTCGATGTTGTCCAGCGCAATGAGCAGCCCCTCTAAAATATGGGCCCGCGCCTGGGCGCGCTCCAGCTCGAACCGCGTGCGCCTTGTCACGACATCCTTGCGGTGGTCCAGGTAATGCACCAGCATCTGTTTTAAGCTCAGCACGCGGGGCTGCCCATCCACCAGCGCAATGTTGATTACGCCAAAGGTATCCTGCAGCTGCGTATGCTTGTATAGGTTATTCAGCACGACATTGGCATTGGCGTCGCGCTTGATTTCGATGACAATGCGCATGCCGCTGCGGTCGGATTCATCCCGAAGGTCAGAGATGCCCTCCAGCCGCTTATCGCGCACCAGGTCGGCAATGCTCTTTACCAAGCGCGCCTTGTTGACCTGGTAGGGAATCTCGGATACGATGATGCGCTGCCGGTTATGCCCAAACTCCTCGATTTCCGCCCGTGCGCGTACAATGATGCGGCCGCGGCCCGTGGCATACGCCTGGCGGATGCCGCTTAAGCCCATCACCAGCGCGCCCGTAGGAAAGTCCGGCCCTTTGATGTATTGCATCAGGCCCTCAAAATCCAGCTCCGGGTCGTCGATGAGCGCCACGCACGCATCGCATACCTCCGTTAAGTTATGCGGCGGGATGTTGGTCGCCATGCCGACGGCAATGCCGCCGCTGCCGTTAATCAGCAAATTCGGCACCCTGCTGGGCAGCACCGAAGGCTGCAGCAGCCTTTCGTCGTAGTTGGGGATGAAGTCCACCGTATCCTTGTCCAGGTCCGCCAGCATTTCCTCGGCAAACTTGGTCATCTTGCTCTCGGTATACCGCATGGCCGCGGCGCCGTCGCCGTCTACGCTGCCAAAGTTGCCGTGCCCATCCACAAACGGATAGCGCGAAGAAAACTCCTGCGCCAAGCGCACCAGGCTGTCGTATACCGCCGAATCGCCGTGCGGGTGGTATTTGCCCAGCACATCGCCTACGATGGTCGCGCTCTTTCGGTAGGGCTTTTCGTTTGTCAGCCCCAATTCGTGCATGCTGTACAGGATGCGGCGGTGTACGGGCTTTAGCCCGTCGCGCACATCCGGCAGCGCACGGCTCACGATGACCGCCATCGCATACGAGATAAAGCTGGTCTTCATCTCATGCTCTATATCAATCGGGCGTACCTTGCCGATTGAGGTTCGCTGTTCTTCCACGTTGTTCCCTCTTTTCCTTCCCGGCTATGCAAAGCGCCTTTATTTTTTCTTGCGCTTTGCGTTTGCCTGGCGCTCTGCCAATACCTCGGCCGCGTCCGTCATCGGGTCGCTGCTGCGCCTCTGATCCCGGAGCCTATCCCGGCGCTGCATCTTCTCGTATGGCGTCTCGTTCATATGGGAGATACGCTCCTCAAATTTTTTGGATACGGCGCGCTGCTCCGCCTTGTACTGCTCCTTTGTCTTTCCCCTGCGCGATTTGTAGTAGCCATAACCGCCAAAGACAAAGCATGCAATGCCCAGAATCAGCCACAGCGGGCTTCCGGACGCAAAAAGTCCTTCCATCTCTTTTCCTCCTCTGCCTGCGTTGCCCTTACACGTCCAAATTGGCAACCAATTTACAGTTCTCTTCGATAAATTCGCGCCGCGGTTCCACCTGATCCCCCATCAGGACAGAGAAAATCTGGTCGGCGGCCATCGCATCCTCCAGCGATACTCTTAAAATGGTGCGCGTCTCCGGGTCCATCGTCGTTTCCCATAGCTGCTCCGGGTTCATCTCGCCCAGGCCCTTGTACCGCTGGATCTCCACGCCCTGGCGCCCGCCCTCGCTGAGCTCGCGCTCCAAATCCTCTTCCTCATAGCAGTAGGTTTCTTTTTTGCCGCGCTTTACCTTAAACAGCGGCGGCTGGGCAATGTATACATGCCCCTGCTCCACCAGCGGCCGCATATAGCGGAAGAAAAAGGTCAAAAGCAAAATGCGGATATGGCTGCCGTCCACGTCTGCATCCGTCATGCAGATGATGCGGTCATACCGAAGCTTTTCAATGTCAAAATCCTCGCCGATGCCCGCGCCGAACGCCGTGATCATCGCCTTGATTTCCGCATTGCCCAGCATGCGGTCCAGCCGGGTCTTCTCCACATTCAGGATCTTGCCGCGCAGCGGTAAGATTGCCTGGAAGGTCCTGTCCCGCCCCTGCTTGGCGCTGCCGCCTGCGGAATCCCCCTCCACGATGAAGATTTCGCATACGCTGGGGTCTTTTTCCGAGCAGTCCGCCAATTTCCCAGGCAATGAGTTGGATTCCAAGGCCCCCTTGCGCAATGTCATTTCCCGGGCCTTGCGCGCTTCCTCCCGCGCCCGGCGCGCCACAAGGCACTTTTGGATCACCGTCTTTGCCACCTGCGGGTTCTCTTCAAAAAACGTGCTCAGCCCGTCAAACAAAGCGCCCTCCACCAGGCCGCGGATGTCCGCATTGCCCAGCTTGGTCTTGGTCTGCCCTTCAAACTGCGGATCCGTCAGCTTTACGCTGATGACGCTGGTGAGCCCCTCGCGTACGTCCTCGCCCGCCAGGTTGGCATCGTTTTGCTTTAACAGGCCGAACTTTCTGGCATAGTCATTGACCGCGCGCGTCATCCCGTTCTTAAAGCCTGTCAGGTGTACGCCGCCCTCATGGGTCGCGATATTGTTGGCAAAGGTATAGGTGTTTTCCACGAACCCATCGGTATACTGCAGGCCGATCTCCACCGAGGCATCCTCTTTTTTGGCGGAAATGTATACCGGCGGCTCGTGCAATACCGTCTTGCTGCGGTTCAGGTATTCCACAAAGCTCGGAATACCGCCCTCAAAATGGAACACATCCTCCTTGCCGTCCCTCACATCTCGAAGCACAATTTTGATGCCGCTGTTCAGGTGCGCCAGCTCGCGCAGCCGGCCCTTTAGGATGTCGTATTCCAGGCGCGTCCCTTTGTCAAAAATCTCCTTGTCCGGCAAAAAGCGGATGACCGTCCCGGTGATCTCCACCGGCTCCATCTTTTCCACATACGAAACCGGCTCGCCGCGCACATAATCCTGGTGGTAATGGTAGCCGTCCCGGTATACGTCGGCCGTGAGCCATTCGGACAGCGCGTTGACGACGCTGACGCCTACCCCGTGCAGGCCGCCGGATACCTTGTACCCGCCGCCGCCGAATTTGCCGCCGGCATGCAGCATGGTCAGCGCCACCTCCAGCGCGCTCTTGCCTACCTTGGGGTGAATATCCACCGGGATGCCGCGCCCGTTGTCCGTCACGCTGCAGCTGCCGTCATGGTGAAGCTGTACGATGATTTCATCGCAGTAGCCCGCCATCGCCTCGTCGATGCTGTTGTCCACGATCTCCTGCACCAAATGGTGCATGCCGCGGGAATCGGTGGACCCAATGTACATACCGGGGCGGACACGCACCGCCTCCAGCCCCTCCAGCACCTGGATCTCGTCCGCCCGGTATTCCCCCTCCACGGACGCATCCATCGTGCCTTCCTCAAACGCCACCGCTTCATAGGCCTGGCTTTCCTGTTCTTCTAAAATCTTCTTTTCCTGGTTTTCCATCTCGTTCATAAGACTCTTTTCACCTCTCGGCTGCTTTCTCCGCCCGCTTTTGCAGCGTAGCGGCAGAGATTGGAGACGCATAGATGCGCTCATTTCCCTGAGGTGTAGACGTGACAACATAGCTCTTGATCAACAGGGGATCGATGACAATCAGCGAGCCGTTGTCCTCCGCTGCCTGTAAAAAGCGCTGCGTCTGCGCATTTTTCCCGCAGCCGTCCGCCCTCAATACAAACAGCACATCCTCAAAAAAACAGCAAAATTCTCCACCTAGATGAAGAATCATTGCTTTCACCATCCTACCTCAAGTATTTTTATATTTTATGCTATTATTATATACTATATTATATTATAAAGAAAGTCTTTTCCCCGTTTTTTCCGTCGCTGCACAGCAGGAAAAACCCCTCAAAAAAGGGCGCTTCCCCGCCCTTTTGCCGCCGTCTTTGCCGCCATGCTTTTATTCCATGATTTCCCCTCGGTATACCCTGTAAACACGGCTTGCCTTCAAATGCTTCGGCGGCTGCGTCGCTGTGGTGAGCAGCACCTGCCCCTTCACATGCTCTGTCAAAGCCTGCTGGCGCTTTAGATCCAGCTCCGACAGCACATCATCCAGCATCAAAACCGGCCTGTGCCCTGTGCGTGCGCGCATGCGCTCCACCTCTGCCAGCTTCAGCGCCAGCACCGCGGTTCGCTGCTGCCCTTGGGAGGCATAGCTGCGGGCCGGCTTGTCCGCAATGGCTACCTCCATATCATCCCTATGCGGCCCTACGCTCGTCATATAGCGCCGCTTGTCCGTTTCCCTCGCGTTTGCCAAGAGGGAAGATAGCGCTGCTTCTATCTCCGCCTGCTCTCCCTCCGCCACCTGGGAACGATAGCAGGCCTGCATCTGCTCTCCGTCTGCGATTTCTGCATACAAGCGCGCAGCCAACGGCTGTATTTCCCGGCAAAATTGCTGCCGATGCCACAGCACCTCCGCCCCCGCCTGGGCCATCGTCTGCTCATAGGCATCATAGATCGCCGCTTCCTCAATGCCCCTTTTCAGCATCGCATTGCGCTGGGACAGCGCCGTGTTGTACCTTGTCAGCGCAGAAAAATACGCGGGGCTCATCTGGCACAGCGCCGTATCCAAATACCGCCGCCGCAGGCTCGGCCCGCCTTTGACAAGCTGCAGATCCTCAGGCGCAAACAACACGCACTGCACATGCCCCATCAATTCGCTCATCCTGCGGATGGGTACGCCGGATACCGAAATGCGCTTGTGCCGGTTGGCTTCCAGCATCACCTGAATGTGCCTCGGGCCGTCCGCGCGCGCCACGCGCAGCCCAATGCGCGCATCCTGCCTGCCATAGGCCACCATTTCGGCGCTCTGCACCGTCCTATGGCTTTTGCCCAGGCAGCAGACATGTACCGCCTCCAGCAAATTGGTCTTTCCCTGTGCGTTTCCGCCCCAAAACACCGTAAGCCCATTTTCCAAGGAAAGGGAAAGCTGCACATAGTTGCGAAAATCCTGCAGCGCCAGCTCTGTGATATGCATCGCCCTCCCGCTCCTTTCTTTTTTCTTGATTTTTTTATTATATCACATCCCATCCGCGCAAAAGACAGTTGCATTTTATTTTCTGTATGGTACACTGATAACAATTTCAAAATCTTTTTCTCTTTCATGTTTTTGAGAATTTCTTTTCTTTTTTCCATTTTTCTTTTCGGTTAAAAGCCGGGTATGTTTTCTTAATTTTTCTTACGCTTTTTTTGCATATCAAAAAGCCCAAGCGGCTTTATTTTAGGAGGTTTTTTTCATGCTGAATTTTGTCTTTCATTCTCCCACCAGGTTCATCTTCGGCAAAGGCGAGGAAAACAGCGTCGGGGCATATCTGCAGGCTTATGCGCCGCAAAAGGTGCTGGTCGTCTACGGCGGGCGCAGCGCAGAGCGCTCCGGGCTTCTCAAGCGTGTGTATGCTTCTCTCCGCCAGGCCGGCCTTTCCTATGTCAGCCTCAGCGGCGTGCAGCCCAATCCCAGGTATGCGCTGGCGCAGGAGGGCATCGCCTTATGCAAAAAAGAAAGCGTCGATCTCGTCTTGGCCGTAGGCGGCGGCAGCGTCATAGATACGGCAAAGTGCATCGCCGCCGGCGCCGTTCATGACGGTGATGCCTGGCAGGACTTTTTCATCGACAAAAAGACCGCGCAAAGCGCCCTTCCGGTCGCCTGCATCCTTACCATCGCAGCAGCCGGCTCGGAGGGAAGCTGGGATTCCGTCATCACCCATGAGGCGCAAGGCCTCAAGGAGATGATGCGGTCGGAGGCCATCCGCCCCGTGCTCAGCATTTTGGATCCTGAGCTTACCATGACCCTGCCCGCCTATCAAACCGCCTGCGGCATCACCGATATGTTCGTGCATATCACAGAGCGTTATTTTACCAATACAAAGGACGTAGACATCACCGACGAGCTGGCCGAAGCCCTCATGCGCACCATCCTCAAATACGGCATCGTCTGCGTCAAGGAGCCGGATAACTACAACGCCCGCGCGCAGATCATGTGGGCCGGTACGCTGGCGCATAACGACCTCTGCGGCGTAGGCCGTGAGCAGGAATGGACCAGCCACCATCTCCAGCGCCGCATCGGCGCCAAGTACGACAGCGCCCACGGCGCGGGCCTGGCCACCATCTTCCCTGCCTGGGCTCAATATGTCTACAAGCACGACATCCCGCGCTTTGTGCGCTTTGCCACCAAGGTCATGGGTGTGGACAACGACGTATTTCATCCTGAGGAGGTCGCCCTGGAGGGCATCCGCCGCATCAAAGCCTACTTTGCTTCGCTCGGCATGCCCACCTCCTTGTCCGAACTCGGCGTCAAGGAAGAGGACATCCAAGAGCTCGCCAATTTCAACGATGGCGTATTTGTGAAGCTAATGCCGACCGACATTGAAAAAATCTATGAGCTGGCCCGGTAATATACTCAGAAAAAAGCAGGCGTTCTGCCTGCTTTTTTTGATGGTCTGTGCATATAGTTACATATAAGTGGCTTGAAATCCAATTTGTATCTAGCTATACTATACATGTATTGTTTTTTGTCTCTGTTTTGGGAAATTCCCAACCAATCTATAGCCGACTCGGCTCATGTGTAGGAGGTCATCATGCTAAATTTCTCTTTCTACTCACCCACTAAGTTCGTCTTTGGCAAAGGCGAGGAAAACAACATCGGTTCGCTGCTTTCTCAGCGCGGCACCAAAAAGGTTCTGCTGCATTACGGCGGCCAGAGCGCGGAAAAATCCGGCCTGCTGGGCCGTGTCCGCACCTCGCTGAAGGAAGCGGGCATCGATTTTGTCGAGCTTGGCGGCGTGCATCCCAACCCGCGGTATTCCTTGGCCCTGGAGGGGATGGATCTGGCCCGCAGGGAAAATGTAGATTTGATTTTAGCCGTCGGCGGCGGCAGCGTGGTAGACAGCGCAAAGTGCATTGCGGCCGGCGCCTTGTATGAGGGCGATGTCTGGCAGGATCTGTACATTGACAAAAAGCCCTATGACAAAGCGCTGCCTGTCGCTTGTATCCTTACCATCGCAGCGGCAGGGTCAGAGGGCAGCGCCGGCAGTGTCATCTCCAATCGTGAAGCGGGCATCAAAGAGGGCATCCGCTCTAACGACATCCTGCGCCCCGTGCTCAGCATCATGAACCCGGAGCTTACCATGACGCTGCCCGCCTATCAAACTGCCTGCGGCGTTACCGATATGTTCATCCATCTGACAGAACGCTACTTTACCAATACGCCGGACGTCAGCTTGACGGATGAAATGATAGAAGGGCTGATGCGCACCATCCTCAAATACGGCATCATCTGCGTCAAGGAACCGGATAACTACAACGCCCGCGCGCAGATCATGTGGGCCGGTACGCTGGCGCACAATAACATCTGCGGCGTAGACCGTGAGCAGGACTGGGCCAGCCACCATATCCAGCACCGCATCGGCGCAAAATACGACAGCGCCCACGGCGCGGGCTTGGCCACCGTCTTCCCCGCCTGGGCACAATATGTCTACAAGCATGATATTCCCCGCTTTGTGCGCTTTGCCACCAAGGTCATGGGTGTGGACAACGACGTATTTCATCCTGAGGAGGTCGCCCTGGAGGGCATCCGCCGCATCAAAGCCTACTTTGCTTCGCTCGGCATGCCCACCTCCTTGTCCGAACTCGGCGTCAAGGAGGAGGACATCAAAGAGCTCGCCAATTTCAACGACGGTTTCTTTGTAAAGCTAACGCCGGCCGATATGGAAAAAATCTTTGAGCTGGCTAAATAACAAAACAAAAAAAGCAGGCAAATGCCTGCTTTTTTCTTTCTCTTTTAATTCCAATCATCCCTCGTCGTTACAATGTCAATCCCGGTATCCAGGATATTGGGCACAACCACTGTGCCTGCCTTGCTTCCCTTTTCCAGCAATGTTTTGTGCAGTATCTCCAAGCACTGCGGCAGCACGGCTTTGGGAATGGGCTGCGCACTGCGCACCGATACAGGCACCGTCCCTCCTTTGACCCGCACAGAGGTTGTCAGCGTACGGCGCGGGTCCGTCACCTCGCTCTTTCCGTAGATCTCTCCGTTTTTACAGGTATTGCCCGTTACCACAGGCTCATGCACCCCATCATAAGTAACCGTTAAATGGCAGCCGATGGGACATTGTACACAAATGAGTTTTCTTTCCATGGTCATGCCTCCTCAACCGACACCGTGATCGGGCCGTTTTCCGCCGCCACACCGCTGAGATCCAGCGCCAGCGTTTCCATTTCGCCCGGCGCCACCACAGGGCGGCGCTGCGTTTTCAAAACCGTTCCGTTTTGTTTTGCCACAATGGCCACCTTTTTCTGCGGTGCCCCTACCCGGAACCGGATATTCACTTTATGCCCCGCTGTTACGCGCTGAGGCACGGTATAACGCACGTTAGCGCCCGTCTGCATTTGAATATCGGCCTCTCCTTGTCGGCCTGTCATCGCAAACTGTGCCGCGTTGGCCCCCGCCTGCTGCGCCTCCTGGCTGACAAAATCCACCAGGTCGTGTACATGCAGCACATTGCCGCAGGCAAAGACCCCCTCCACGCAGGTCATAAACGAATCATCCACCTCCGGCCCGCCCGTGACGGGGGAAAGCGCTACGCCCAGCGCCTGGCTCAGTTCATTTTCCGGCAGCAGACCTACGCTCAAAAGCAGCGTGTCGCAGGGAATGGTGCGTTCCGTGCCTGGTATGGGCTTTTTGGTCTTGTCGTCCACCTCGGCAATGGTCACCGCCTCCACCCGCTGATCGCCGTGGATCTTCACCGCCGTATGGCTCAGCAGCAGCGGAATGTCCAGGTCCTCCAGACATTGCACGATATTCCTTTGAAGCCCGCCGGAATAGCTCATCAGCTCGCAGACCGCATGGACCTTCGCCCCTTCAAAGGTCATCCTGCGCGCCATGATCAGCCCAATATCACCGGAACCCAGAATCACAACGTCCCGGCCTGGCAGCAATCCTTCTAAGTTTACCATTCTCTGCGCCGTACCTGCCGCATATACGCCGGCCGGGCGCGTACCTGGAATGGCCAGCGCACCGCGCGGCCGTTCCCTGCATCCCATCGCCAGCACGATGGCCTTGGCCTGCACCCTGCAAAAGCCCTGTTCGCTGGAAACCATCGTAATGGAACGATCCTGCCCGATGGACAGCACCATCGTATCCAGCCAGACCTCTGCATCCGTCTTTTTCAGCATCTCTATGTATGTAAGGGCATACTCCGGCCCCGTTAGCTCCTTGCCAAAGGTATGCAGGCCAAACCCTGCATGGATGCATTGGTTCAAAATGCCGCCCAATACGGTATCGCGCTCCAGCACCAATACCTTGTCCGCACCCTGCTCCTTGGCAGCAACCGCCGCCGCTAGCCCCGCCGGGCCGCCGCCGATGATCGCCACATCCACCTGTTTTATCTGCATGGCGTGTCCTCCTTTGCACAAAGCGCAGAGCCTGCGCCTTTTTTGGTGATCTCCTCCATCGGCATCCCGGTTTTTTTATGGATGATCTCCGCTACGCGCATCATGCAGAAGCCGCCTTGGCAGCGCCCCATGCCGCAGCGCGTCCGGCGCTTTACGCCGTCGATGGTCACACGGCCCAGCGTTCTGTCGATGGCCTGCTCCACCTCCGCCTGCGTCACCGTTTCGCAGCGGCAGATGATTTTGCCGTATGCCGGGTTTTCCGCCGCGGCCTTGGCCCGCTGTTCATCCGTCATATGCGCAAACCGCGCGATGGGCTTTCTTTCCGCAATCCAATCCTTCTTATCCGGCGCACCCAAATCCTTTTGAATGCGCTCTGCCAGCGCTTGCCCGATGGCGGGCGCGCCCGTCAGCCCCGGGCTTTCAATGCCCAGCGCATGGTACAGGCCCTTTACCTCCGGGTCCTCGCCTACAAAGAAATCCCCGGATAGGTCATGGGCGCGCAGCCCGCTGAACTGCGTAATCAACTGGCGGCGCGGGATGTCCGGCATGGTCAGCGCAGCGGCGGACAATACCTCGTCCAGCCCCTCCTGCGTGGTCGCCGTATCCGCCTTGTCCTCTATATCCTCCGCCGTGGGGCCCATCAAAAGGTTGCCGTCCACCGTAGGCGTCACCAAAATGCCCTTGCCCATTTTTGTCGGCAGCTGAAACAGCGTTTTTTTTGCCAAAGAACCCGCCGCCTTGTCAAAGAGCATGTATTCGCCCTTTCTCGGCTGTATGGTTCTCTCTATGCCGCCCGCCATTTTGGCGATTTCATCGGCATACAGCCCTGCCGCATTGACTATGGTCCTGGTTTCAATCGTTTGGCCGCCCGCCGTGACCCGGAACCCGTTTTCCGTCTTTTCTATCCCCGTCACAGGACATTCAAACATAAATTCCACACCGTTTTGCGCCGCGCTTTCGCTCAGCGCGATACACGCTTCATACGGGCAGGTGATCCCGCCCGTCGGCGCGTGCAGCGCCGCCACGACCTGGGGATTGATATGCGGCTCCAGGGCCAGCACCTCATCGCGCTCTAAAATTTCCAGCCCTTTTACGCCGTTTTGAACGCCCCTTTGATACAGCGCCTCCAGATCCGGCCGGTCTTTTTCATCAAAGCAAAGGATCAAGGACCCATTATTGATAAAAGGAAAGCCCAGCTGCTTTGCCAGCGCCGGATACATGAGGTTGCCCTCTACGTTGTATTTGGCTTTCAGCGTGCCCGGCTTTGCATCGTAGCCCGCATGCACGATGGCGCTGTTGGCCTTGGTCGCCCCCTCTGCCACATCCTCCCTGGCCTCTACGACCAAAACAGACAAGGCTGCCTTCGATAAAAAGTGCGCGGCAGCCGTGCCCGTAATGCCTGCACCAATGATGATCGTATCAAACATAGAATGCCTCCTTCTTCCTCTCTATGTTTTACGATAGCAAAATGCTTGTGAAAGGTCAATCAATGGCAGTGAATACCAGCAAAAAAGTTTGATTTTTTTTAGAAAAACACAGGGGCTCCTCTGCATAATTTATCATCTGGATAGGGTGACTTGTACACGGCCATTGGCACACACCCTGCCCATGCCCATGATGCACTACGCAGATTCCCCCGTCTACCGGCACCTTGCCGTAGCAAAGGCCCAAAACCGCATCCTCCGGCCCGCCGGAAATCTGTACCAGGTACCGCCCCTTGGGCAGCGGTGTTGTCAGGCATTCCAATTCTATCTCTTTGCCCACCGGCACGGTCTGCCCTGTTTTGGCTGTATATACGTAAGGCTTTGGCCGCAGGAACGAAAAAAAATCGTCCTTTGTCCCGGTATGTCCTGCTTTCAGCCATACACCATACGCAGACAGACCCTTTTCTCCCTTTAGGCCCTGTGGGCCCCGAATCGTCCGCAGATGTCTTTTCATTTGCATTTCCTCCTCATAGTATGGTATGAAAATGCAGGCAAAAGGGACCTAAAAAAGCGGCGATAAAGCCGCTTTTTCATCGTGGGATCTCCACCTTGTCTATGATCTTGAGAGACCGCTGCGAAAACCTTTGCTTTTCATCCTCCGACAGCTTGTCATAAATCCCGATGCAGGAAACCAATAAAAACATCGCAATCCCCGTCTGTGGAAACACAATGGCCACATCCAGCAGCCCGTGCAGCGTCACCGCGCACAGCGTGCAGATGCCCGGCACAGCAAACAGCGCCACATGCTTTACCCGGTACATCCTCGTCAAATCGCGCACCATCGTCAATACATACCCGGCAATCAACGCCGTACCCACCACACCGCTCATCAGCAGTATCTCAAAAAATAGGTTGTGCGCATGCACCTCATACAGCCCTGCATACAGCGGGGTACATACCTCTTCAAACATCCAGGCCCCCTGGCCAAACACAGGCGACTGTAAAAAGCCCTTGATGGCAGCCTTCCAAATCATGATGCGGTGCGAAAGGTCCGCCGAAACGCTGACCCCCTCCAGCCGAATGAATAAATTGGGAAACAGCGTCAGCAGCAGCGGGATCACCACGATGGCAGTCATCAGTAAAATGATGGTCAAGCGCCATTGCTTCAACAGCACCAGCGCCAGCAAAATACAAACGGCGCCCGTAATCAGCGCAGCCCGGCCATCGGCCATCACAATGCCTGTCAACCCCAGCACAAGCACAGCAGCATACAAGTACCAATGGCCGCTTTGCACCATCTGCACCACGGCGCAAATGCACACAAATACCATCATCAGCGCAAAATAATTGGGATTCAGAAACATCGACGGCCCGCGAAACCCTGGCACGCCCCAATGCATCAGCTTTTCAATGAGCCCATACAGCCCCGTGGCCGCGCCGCCGATACAAAATATATCCAGGCACGTATGAAACATCGGCAGCGTCATCACCTGTCTTAGGTACAACCCTACCACCAGCGACGCTGCAATGCCCGACGCTACAATAATATGAAACCCCTGGCCTTTTACGCATGTGACCAGCAGCAGCAAAAGGCCAAACGCCATCAGCGCTGCTGCGCCCGGCAGCCGAAGGGCCTGCCGGAAGATTCTCTTTGTACAAAAAAAGCGTACCAGCACGGCTACCGCCGGCCCTACGCACACAAAAGGCGGGCAAAACAAAGAAGCCGTCAGCAAACAAACCAGGCACGCATCCATCACATTGCATTGGCAATATCGCTGGCTAAATCGCTTAAAGATCTCTACCACGTCAGCCCGATCCTCTCTTTTAGGATTGTTTCATCATTGTATTGTCTATGCGGCAGATTGTCAAACCGTACAGCCTTTTCGGCCTCTTTTTAGCAAATTTTTTGAAAAATCAAAAGCAGAGGAAATACTTCTATCTCCTCTGCTCTCTCCGTCTTTATACATTGAAGCGGAACAGCACCACATCGCCGTCCTGGATTACATATTCCTTCCCTTCCGAGCGGTACAGCCCCTTTTCCCTGGCCGCTGCAATCGACCCACAGGCCACCAAATCCTCATACGTTACAATCTCTGCACGGATAAAGCCCTTTTCAAAATCCGAGTGGATCTTCCCCGCTGCCTGGGGGGCCTTGGTCCCCTTTTCAATCGTCCAGGCCCGCACCTCCTTCGGCCCCGCCGTCAAATAACTGATCAGCCCCAGCAAGCGGTAGCTGGCCTCCACCAAACGATCCAGCCCGGCGCTTTCCAGCCCCAGCTCGTTTAGGAACATCATCCTTTCCTCATCCTCCAGCTGAGACAGCTCCTCCTCTACCTTGGCGGATACCACGACGACCTCCGCGCCTTCCTGTTGTGCTGCCTGCCTAACCTGCGCTACCAAGGCGTTGTCTTCCACCCCCGCCAAAGCGTCCTCTTCTACGTTGGCTGCGTAAATCATCGGCTTCATGGAAAGCAGGGAAAAGCCCCTGACCCATTCCTTTTCCTCTTCAGACAGCGCCAGGGTACGGGCCGGCGCGCCGTCCTCCATATGCGTTAACAGCTTTTCCAGCACCGCGCACTCTTCTTTATATTTCTTCTCCCCCGTTTTGATGAGCTTGCTGGCCTTCTCATACCGTTTTTGCAAAACCTCCAGATCCGCCAGCACAAACTCCATTTGTATCGTTTCCATATCCCGTACAGGCGCCACAGAGCCATCCACATGCGTGATGTTGTCATCTTCAAAGCAGCGCACCACATGTACGATGGCGTCCACCTCGCGGATATGCGCCAAAAACCGGTTGCCCAGGCCCTCTCCCTTGCTGGCTCCTCTTACCAAGCCGGCAATATCGACAAATTCGATTGTTGCAGGCGTAATCTTTTCCGGCTGATACATTTCCGCCAGCACATCCAGCCGCCGGTCCGGCACCGGTACGATGCCCACATTGGGGTCTATGGTACAAAACGGGTAATTGGCCGCTTGGGCCCCCGCCTTGGTCAATGCATTGAATAGGGTCGATTTTCCTACATTCGGCAACCCTGCGATTCCGAGCTTCATCCTCGTTCCTCCTATGTGCCTAAAATCATGTTATTATACCCCTTTTCCGGCGTTTTTGCCAGCCGGAGGCCTTGGTAAAAAAGAGATTTTCCTAAACATTCGACAATTTTTTTGTTATAGTATGGATGATAAGCTTATCGTGATAGAAGGGGTGACGCCATGACTTTTTTACAAGCGATCTTTATGGGCATCGTGCAGGGACTCACTGAATTTTTACCCGTTTCCAGTTCAGGCCATCTTGTGCTGGCCCGTACCCTTTTGGGCATCGAAACAGAGCCTTTGGTCATGGAGATCATCCTACATCTCGGCACCTTGATCGCCGTGCTGCTGGTCTTTTATAAGGACATCATCGCGCTGTTTCGCCATCCTCTCGGCAAAACCATGCGGCTTTTGGTCATCGCGACCATTCCTGCCGTCATTGCCACCCTCCTGCTGGATAACCTCATTGAGGAAGCATTCGGCGGCCGTTTCCTTTCCTTTGGCTTTCTCATCACGGCGGTTTTGCTGTGCGTAGCAGAGCGCAAAAAAGTGCGCCGTCCCAGAGGGTACCGCCAAATGAGCAACTGGGATGCCCTTGCCATGGGCGGCATGCAGGCTGTTGCGATGTTTCCCGGCGTTTCGCGCAGCGGCAGCACCTTGGTAGGCGGCCTGTTTTGCGGGCTGGATCGAAACCTGGCCGTGCGCTTTTCCTTTCTGATGTCCATTCCCGCTATTTTGGGATCTGTCGTCTTTAAGTTCAAGGACTTGATTACCCAGGGCCCCGGCGATGTCAGCACCGTCGCCATCATTTTCAGCATACTTGTTTCTGCGCTTGTGGGGCTGATGTCCATCCGATTCATGCTGCGCTTGGTACGCAGTCATAAGCTTTACGGGTTTGCCATTTATGTAGCTTGCATGGGCGTATTTGTTCTGGTGTGCCAGTTGTTCGGCGTGCTTTTCCCTCCGTTATTCGGATAATCGGATAAAAAGAAAAAGGCATCTCTTTAGATGCCTTTTTTCTCTTATAATTCTTGAAATCCGGCCAATACCTCCGCAAGGGATTCCTTTGCATATTCACTGTAAGCCGGCCTTGCTACCAATGTACAGCAATATCTTTTCCCCTCGCTCACCCAAACGATGAATTCATTGACCATCTCCGTCTCCCCATTGTTATATTCGTAACAGATCCTTCCGCCCAGGCAGTCTCCAATCTCTACGATCTCCAGCGGCTCTTCCTTTCGCAGCTCCAACGGCTTTCCATTCAGTTCCTCCTGAAGCGCCTGGTAGCTTTTCCATTCCTCTTCCGCAAATTCTTTGATCACTGTCTCCTCATCAGCATGCTCCAAGGTATATGCCTGCGACGAAATGGAAAATGAAGTTATGTTTTCCTCATCGGCACGCAGAAAAAAATAACATTGATTGGGTGCTCCGTTCTCCGGTTTTACCTGCACCCAATATATCGGCACCGAGATCATCATGCCCATTTCCTTATTTCCGTACAGATACTGCATGCCTGCAATGGATTCTTCGCTTATATCCTCCGGCAGGCCCATAGCCTCCAGCTGCTCTGCAGAAAAGGACGGCACCGGGATCTCTGCCTGCGGATACGGCGTTTCCTGTGCCAGCGCCGGCGAAGCCGTCGTTTTTAGCATATCGAATGCTGTTTTTTGGAAAACAGGCTGGCCTGCACAGCCTGCTATACACAACGCAACACCACAGCATACTATGATCCACTTTCTCTTTTGCATCTTCCATCCCCCTGTTTATAAAAAAGGGAGTCCAAAGACTCCCTTTGTTTATACCATCAGCTGATAAATCTCCATGATTTCTTTTTGGCCCAGCGGCACAAACCCGCCGCATTGGATATTGGCCAGCTGCGGAATATCCTCTTCCTTTACGCCAAGCTCCTCCTTTGTCGTCGGCAGCCCAATGCTGGACATATATGCCTTGACCCTGGCAATGCCTTCGAGTATTACCTCTTCCGGATGGAACACATCGTTGTCCACACCCATCACCTTGGTGGCAAATCGTACAAAGCGCGGTATATCATGCTTATACACATACTTGGCCCAGGCCGGGAATACCGTTGCCAGCCCAGCGCCATGCGCGCTGTCGTATTTGGCGCCGATCTCATGCTGGATCTGATGGCTCGCCCAATCCTGGTCACGGTCGCAGCCACAGATGTCATTGTGGGCCAGCGTACCCGTCCACATCACCTGCGCGCGTGCATTGTAATCATCCGGATGCTCCACCGCTATTTTGCCGTATTTGAAGATATTGCGCATCAGCCCCTCACACATCTCATCCGTCAAGCTGACATCCGGCGTATTGGTAAAATACCGTTCAATCAAATGCGTAAAAATATCCGATACGCCGCAAGCCGTCTGATAGGCGGGCAGCGTCATCGTCAGTTCCGGATTCAAAATTGCCAAAACAGGGCGAAGCGCATCCGAACCCGTCGAGAACTTATGCCCTTTGTAGGTGATGACCGTGCCGTTAGAGCCTTCCGAGCCTGCCGCCGCAATGGTCAGGATGCTCGCTACCGGCAGCGCTTTGGTCACCACACCGTCACCGGCATAATAGGTATCCCATACATCTCCTTCGTTTACAACGCCGATGGCGATGCACTTAGCCGTATCAATGACGCTGCCGCCGCCCACAGCCAATACAAAGTCAACGCCCTCTTTTTTGCTAAGCTCCATTCCCTCCAACGCCAATTCATAGCGCGGATTGGGCTGTACGCCGCCCAATTCTACAAATTCAATGCCAGCGCCTTGCAAGGAATTTCGTACACGGCCCAGCAAGCCGGATTTTTCAGCGCTCTGGCCGCCGTACACCATCAATACCTTTTTCGGCGCATAGGCCTGCAGATACGACCCGATGTTGTTTTCTTCGCCTTTGCCAAATACATATTTGGTAGGAGAATAGTAGCAAAAATTGTTCATAGGATACACCTCCAAATATAATAAAACGCCCTGCGTTTATATACAATGCTTCGCATTTCCCAATCAGGATACAAATAGGAAGGAAAAAACAAAAGAATGTGTAAAGAAACTTTTTTATACCTCATCCATATCATACCATATTTGCTTTTGGTGAACAATTCTCAATGTCAGCATAAAACAAAAAACGGCCTAATGCCGCCGTCATTCATCGTAATGAGTTTTTTATTCTAATGTGTCCGCCCTCATGATTTCAAATGATTCCAAACAAGCGTTGAAAGAATCTTTCTATGCACACACGCATGGCAGCCATCTTTCACTCATCTGTTGTACTGTACATATGACATGTATCCCCTGCTCTCTGCTCAATAAAAAAAGAGCCGTTTCCGGCTCCTCTTTTTTACAATACCTTATTGAAAAAATCAATGGCGCGCTGTTCCTTCGGATGGTCAATGACATCGCGCGGCGCTCCCTGTTCCACAATGTATCCGCCATCCATAAAGACCGCCCGGTCCGCTACCTCTCTGGCAAACCCGATCTCATGCGATACGATTACCATTGTCATTCCCTCGGCGGCCAACTGCTTCATAACCTGAAGCACTTCCCCTACCATCTCAGGGTCCAGTGCAGAGGTCGGCTCGTCAAACAGCATAATATCGGGATTCATACAAAGCGCCCTGGCAATGGCCACACGCTGCTTCTGCCCGCCGGAAAGCTGCGAGGGATACGCCTCCGCTTTATCCGAAAGGCCTACCTTTTCCAGCATCTGCATCGCCTGTTTTTTGGCTTCGTTTTTATCCGCCTTTTTCAGCTCCACCGGCGCCAAAGTCAAATTGTTCAGTACATTGAGGTTATTGAATAAATTAAAATGCTGGAACACCATTCCGATATTTTCTCTGACCTTATTCAGGTCTACATCCTTGGCATCCATATGATGGCCGTCCACAACGACCTGGCCGTCCGTAATATCCTCCAAACGGTTCAAGCATCGTAAAAAGGTGGATTTTCCACTGCCGGAAGGCCCTAAGATCACCACCACTTCGCCTTCATAAATATCAATGGAAATATCCTTGAGCACTTCCAATTTATCAAAATTCTTTTTGAGATGAGATACATGGATCTTCACATTGTCCTTATTAACGGCCACGATTCAACCTCCTCTCAACCAGCTTTGCCACTCTCGATAAAATCGTAATAACCACCAGGTACATCACGCCGACAATAAACCATACCTGGGCAGATTTATACGTAATGGCCACTACATTTTTTGCACTGTTGACCAATTCCGGAAACCCAATGACAGATAAAATAGAGGTATCCTTCAGCGTAATGATAAACTGGTTGATAATGCTTGGGATCATCGTGCGGATCGCCTGGGGCAATACGACGCGCCGCATAGCGCGCCAATAGGGCATGCCTAGGCTTCGTGCCGCTTCCATCTGCCCCTTGTCCACAGACTGGATACCGCCGCGGATGATCTCTGCCATATAAGCGCCGCAGTTGAGCGCCAGACAGATAGTACCTGCTTGTAATGGAGACAAAGTAAACCCTGCGTTGAACGCATTGTTGATCACCATTGGTACGCCGAAATATACGAAAAATGCCAAGACGATCATAGGCACGCCGCGGATGATATCCACAAAGATAGCAGAGATGATCTTGCATACACGGCTTTTCAATACGCTCATCATACCAAAAATCAGGCCTAAGATGCACGCAAAAAATAAACCGCACAATGCCAACAACAGGGTTTGGCCCATTGCAGTCAACAGCAAATCGCCATAAACCGAAATGATCTGTCCCATCCAGTAAACTCCTTCTAATTACAGTGGGGCATCATAAAGACGCCCCACTGATTGTTTTGCTATGCGTTTTCAATCAGCCGAGATATTTGTTGATGATCTCGTCGTACTTTCCGTTCTCCCTGATATTCTTCAGGCCTGCGTTGAACATATCCAGCAGCTCTTTGCTGTTATCAGAGAAAATGGCAAAGCCATAATCAGAGCCTTCGTTGTCCGTGCCTTCCACGACCTTCAGCTCCAAGCCCTGCTTGATGGAATCGATCATCACCGGTTTGTCTTCAAAGCAAGCATCCATCTGCCCGCCGGTCACAGCCTGGTACATCGTCGGGGAATCTTCAAAATACGTCGTTGTAAAGCCGTATTCGTCCTTGATGCTTTCCGCGTAGGCCGCCCCCATCGTACCGGTCTTTACTGCCACCTTTTTGCCCTTCATATCTTCAAAAGAAGCAATGGAGGAATCCTTGGCCACGACCATGCACTGCGGTCCCGTATAATAGGCATCGGAGAAAGTCCATCCGCTGCTCTTGCGCTCTTCCGTGATGGAAGCGCCGGCAATCATCGCATCCGCCTGGCCGGATTGGCAAGCCGCAATCGAAGCATCCCAGCCCATGCTCTTCAATTCATACTCAAACCCCTGATCCTCTGCAATGGCTGCCAAAATATCTACATCAATGCCGACCATATTTCCGTTTTCATCCTTATACTCGAACGGACGGAATACAGTATCCGTGGCAATGACCCATTTTTTGCCGCTGTTGTCTGTCTTTTCTGCATCCCCCTGGGTATCCTGCCCGCCGCAGCCAGCCAATACGCCGGTTAATACCGCCAGGCCCATCACCATCAATAAGCCCCTTTTGAGTTTCTTCATTTCTCTTCCTCCCTCTTTCCTTATAAAATTATTCTATTTATATACACACGGTATTTATATCTATACAGAAAAAATGAATGTCAGTAGTATTTATACTAACACAAATTTGTTCTTGTTACAATATACCCGCTGAAATCCTTGCTATGGCATACAGTATTTTTTATTAGAAAAAAGAGCGCTATACAGCGCCCTTTTCCTCCTCAGCCATTATTTTGCCAATTCATAGATCTGTTTGATTTCATCCGGGCCAAGCGGCACAAAGCCGCCGCAGTGGAAATCAGCCAGCTCTGCAATATCCTCTTCCTTTACGCCCAGCTCTTCCAGCGTGGTGGGCAGACCAATATCGTGCATGTACGCCTTGATGCGGCGGATGCCCTCCAACGCCACCTCTTCCGGATGGAATACATCATTGTCCACCCCCATGACTTTGGTGGCAAAGCGCACAAAACGCGGCACATCATGCTTATACACAAACTTCATCCAGGCGGGGTAAATGGTAGCCAAGCCGGCGCCGTGCGCGCTGTCGTACTTAGCGCCGATGCGATGCTGGATCATATGGCTGGCCCAATCCTGGTCACGGTCACAGCCGCAAATATTATTGTGAGCCAATGTACCCGTCCACATCACCTGCGCGCGTGCATTGTAATCATCCGGATGCTCCACCGCTTTCTTGCCGTATTTCAGGATATTGCGCATCAGCCCTTCACATAGCTCATCGGTCAAGTTGACGTCCTGGGTATTGGTAAAGTAACGTTCAATGATATGCGCAAAAATATCCGATACACCGCAGGCTGTCTGGTACGCCGGCAGCGTCATCGTAAGCTCCGGATTCATGATGGAAAGCACGGGACGGATTAATTCACAGCCCAGGTCCCCTTTGATGCCCTTATAGGTAATGACCGAGCTGTTCGAGCCTTCCGATCCTGCTGCCGCAATCGTCAAAATGCAGGAAACAGGCATCGCCTTTTTCACTTCCTTGCTTCCTACATAGAAATCTTCCCAGGCATCCCCGTCATCGTAGACGCCCACAGCAATGCACTTGGCCGTATCCGCAACACTGCCGCCGCCCACAGCCAGCAGCATATCCACGTTTTCCTTTTTTACGAGGTCCATGCCTTCCAGCGCCAATTCATAGCGCGGGTTTGGCTGCACGCCTCCCAATTCCACATACGCGATATCCGCTTTTTTCAGCGAATCGCGTACGCGGCCCAGCAAGCCGGATTTCTCAGCGCTCTGTCCGCCATATACGATCAAAACCTTCTTCGATCCCAACTCCTGCATATACCGGCCTACATTGTTTTCTTCCCCTTTGCCAAAGATAAATTTGGTTGGGGAGCAATACGAAAAGTTATTCATAGTACAAAACCTCCCTAAATTAAAGCGATCTACAATCCATGCAAATCAAGCGACCATCGGACATTAAGAAAACTTTTTTAAGTATATAGTATACTAACATATTTGTATGTATAATACAAGAAGCTCCCTTTTTTTGATTCGCATCAAACAGGGAGCCTTCTCTCTTTATACGCGTACGGGCAGTACCAAATACAGGTACTGGTCTCCTTCCAACGGCTTTACCACGCAGGGCGACAGGCCGCTGATAAAATCCAGCAAAACCTCGTCATCCTTGATCACGCGCAGCACATCCAACAAATATTTGGCATTAAAGGCAATGGACAGCGGCTTGCCTTCCAGATAAATCGGAAGCTTTTCCACTGCATTGCCCATCTCGCCGTTGGCAGTAATCGTCATGGTATCTTCGTCCAGCTGTAAACGGATCAAATTATGGTTGCGGCTGTCCCGGGCTACCAGGGAGGCGCGCTCCACCGATTCCAAAAACTGCTGCGCTTGGATCCGCACCCTTGTTTGATGGTCGCCAGGCAGAATCTGGCGGTAGTTGATGTATTCCCCTTCCAGCAGCCGGGTAATGATCTTTGTATGCCCCATCTCTACCATCGCCTGCGTATCGCCAATGGAGATGCTGGCCGGCGCGTCGCTGTCCTCAAACAGCTTGGCGATTTCCGACAAAGAACGGCCTGGAACAACGAAATTGACCGGCGTCGTCGCCTGCAGCAGCGGTTCCTTGCAAAGGGCGAGCCGGTATCCATCCAGCGCTACCAGCGTAACGCGGTCGCTTTCGATTTCCAGCAATTCGCCCGTCAAGATCGGCTTGGTCTCATCCATGGCCACGGCAAACGCCGTACGCTGGATCATATTTTTCAGCGCACTTTGCTTTAATTCCAGCGGCCGTGCCCCTGTCATCGGCGGCATTTCCGGATACTCTCTGGCATCCATGCCCTGGAGATTGTATTTTGCTTGTCCGCATTCGATGGTCACCTTGAGCCCGTCTGTGGAAATGGAAACCAGATCCGGCGGCATCTTGCGGATCAGCTCGGCGAACATACGGCCGGGCAGTACCAAAGCGCCTTCTTCCTGTATGTTGGCCGGCAGCGAGCATTCAATGCTTAACGCCAGATCGCTGCAGGTAAGGCTTACAGCATTCTCTTTGGCGACAAACAGCACGCCTTCCAGCGCCGGCATCGGCGATTTGGAGGGCATGGCTCTTTGTACAGTGGACATCGCGCTGTTCAGTTCTTGGCATGGGCATTGTAAGATCATCGGAAAAACCCCCGTTTCGTTTTGTATTTGTATTGTATTCTATGTAATCGTCATCGTCATCATATAGGCTATGGATTTGTGGAAAAGCCTAAAAATGATAGTAGAAATCGACATTTTTTGTCCTCACAGCCTGCGGGAAACCATTGGATAGGCTATGGCAAATCCCCGTTCTTTCCACAGCCCTGTTTTTTATCCATAGCCTTTATGGATAACCCCCGTGGAAAACCAGGGCATAAGCTGCGGACAAAGCATGGGTTTTCCTTCAGGATTCATGGATCTGTGCGATGAGATCCTCCACCATCTCTTTGGTCTCCGCATTGCTTTTGATTTCCTGTGTTACCTTTTCCACATCATGCATCACAGTGGAATAATGGCGGCCGCCAAACAGTTCCCCGATTTTAGGAAAAGAATGGTCCGTCAAGGTGCGTACCAGGTACATGGCAAATTGGCGGGGCACCGCGATGTCGCGGCTGCGCCGCTTTCCAACAATATCGTCATAGGTGATGTCAAATTGATTGCATACGATCTGTATGATATTGCGCGGCGTCAAAGCGCGCTTACGCTGCGAGGCAGTGTAATCCTTCAGCGCAGCCTCAGCCAAAGCCAGCGTAATGGGCTGGCCCATCAAGCTGGCATACGCAGTGACACGGTTGAATCGGCCGTCCAGCTGACGGAAGTTGAGGCCGTCTTCAGAAGCAATGTATTCCAGCGCCCCCTTTTCGATCTGTAAAAGGTGCTCCAATTCGGCGCGCTTGCGCAAAAAAGCGATCCTGGTTTCATAATCCGGCAGCGCAATATCCACCGTAAGCCCCCAGGCAAAGCGGGAACGAACGCGCTCTTCAAATTCCACGATCTCATGCGGCGGCTTATCCGAGGATAACACGATCTGCTTGCCGGCGTCATACAGATCATTGAAGGTATGGAAAAATTCTTCCAGGCAGCGGCCCTTGCCGGCCAAAAACTGGACATCATCCAGCAGCAATACATCCACGCCGCGGTATTGTTTGCGGAAATCATCAATGGGGTCCTTGCGCATCAATACGCTGATCAGCGTATTGGAAAACTGTTCGCTCGTCACATACATGACGTTGGCAGACGGATTGGTTTCCAAAATGGCATTGCCGATGGCATGCATCAGATGCGTTTTCCCAAGGCTGGTGCCTCCGTGGATAAACAAAGGATTGTATTTTTGCCCGGGCGCGATAGACGCCCCTACGGCGGCTGCATGGGCAAATTGATTGCCTGTGCCCACCACAAAGGTATCAAAGGTATAGGCAGGGTTCAATGCATGGCGCTTTGGCTCTGTGGAGTGGAAGGAAGGC
>OFMJ01000389.1_pt1 | contig 48787 bp, 39 predicted proteins | sample 1541801 | NCBI WGS metagenome assembly OFMJ01 (sample SAMN04209234, study PRJEB22552) | human gut metagenome | biome: gut; material: feces | host: Homo sapiens | place: USA: Oklahoma
TCATGGGTATCTCAAAGCCTGCTGGCCTGAAATCTCCATGCGGGGAGGTGAAAATGTGAACCCACTATTCGTTGGCATTGATGTGAGCAGCAGGAACAATGTCGCCTACCTGATGAACCCCGACGGCAGCAAGTATTCCAGTTTTTCTGTGCAGAATAACCTGGGTGGTGCTAAACTGTTGTCAGAGAGAATCGTGTCGGCACTGCAATCCATGCAACTGAGTAATGTGGTAATTGGTCTGGAGGCCACCTCCATCTATGGGAACAGCCTGGTTTATGCTCTCCGAGAGGATGGCAGTCTGGGCCGATTCCAGCGGAAGATCCATGTTCTAAATCCGAAGCAGGTCAAAAAGTTTAAGGAAGCCTATCCTGACCTGCCAAAGAATGACTTCGTGGACGCCTTTGTGATTGCCGACCATCTCCGTTTTGGCAGGATCGCCAAGGAGGTCTATATGGACGACTATCGCTACCAGGCCCTCAGAACCCTCACCAGAGCCAGATTTGATGTCATTCAGAATCTGACACGGGAGAAGCAGCGGTTTGCAAACTACTTGTTTTTGAAATGCTCCGGCATGGCTCAGGACAAGGACATTCAGAATACCAGCGCCACCACCATTGCGCTCATGGAACACTTTGAGACTGTGGACGATCTGGCAAACGCTGATCTGGACGAACTGACAGCTTTTATTGCCGAAACAGGCCGCGGCAGATTTTCCGATCCGAATACTGTGGCCAAAGTGATACAAACCGCGGCCAGAGGATCTTACCGTCTGCCCAAGACTGTGAACGACACCGTGAACCAGGCAATGTCTGTATCTATCGCCTCCATACGGGCACTGAAGGAACAGATCAAGGTCCTAGACAAAGCAATTGAACAGCAGTTTGAGATTATCCCAAACACTCTTACTTCCATCCCTGGCATTGGCAAGGTTTACTCCGCCGGTATTATTGCTGAAATTGGCGATATCCACCGTTTCGATTCCCAAGCCTCTGTCGCCAAGTTTGCCGGCCTTGTCTGGACACAGCACCAATCCGGTGAATTTGAAGCGGAGCACTCGCAGATGATTAAATCTGGAAACCGCTATCTCCGCTATTATCTGCTGGAAGCCGCCAATTCTGTGAGAAGATGCGACTCCGAGTTCCGGCGTTACTATGACCTCAAATTCAAAGAGGTCAACAAGTACCAGCACAAACGAGCACTCGCTTTAACTGCCAGAAAACTGGTTCGGTTGGTCTTTCGGCTGCTGAAGGACAACCGCCTGTATACCCCGCCGGAGGGCTAAGCGCACCGCTTGCCGCTCTGGTGTCCAAGCCCTGTTTCAATATTTCTCAAGGGGGCAGGGCTTTGGTTACTGTTGCCTTTTTGTTGCTTACATAGCTCTTCTATGGCGTTTTCTTCTGTTCTTTCCGTGAATTACCCTCTTGACTTAATACCATTGGACTTTTAACGGAATTGGATGGATCTGTCTGACATCAGCTTGTGCGTTTTTTTCCGTATTATTCCATATACTGCAAAGTAAAAATCGGTTGTGAATGGAAAGTGTCATAGTTTTAAAACAACTTTGCCTTGACAGAACCTGTCCATCGGTTAAAATAGCGATAGCAGGGGCATTTTAAAAATACACTTGTTTTCATTTGGAAAGGACGTGCCGAAGGATGAATGCAAAATTATATGTAAACGGAACAATTTTAACCATGTGTACACCGTTGTATGCAAATGCCTTGCTCATACGTGACGGAAAAATTATTGAAGCAGGGGAAAGGGAAGTCCTCCAAAAACTTGCTCCGGAAGCTGAGATTGTAGATCTTGACGGCAAAACGCTGATGCCTGCTTTCATTGACCCGCACAGCCATTTTTCCGCTTGTGCCAATGCGTTTTTACAGTGTTCGGTGGAACAAGCACAAGACACCGAACAGCTTGTACAGTTGGTTCGGGACTATATCGCACAAAATCAGATTCAGCAGGGAGAATGGGTTGTTGCCCGTGATTTTGATCCGGAAAGTCTGGATGAAAAAAAGGTGCCGGACCGCTCGGTCATTGATCAAGCATCGCCTGAAAACCCGCTTGTTTTGCAGCATAAGTCCGGGCATGTGGGGGTGTTAAATACCGCGGCGCTTGAACTGCTCGGTATCACTGCCGATACGCCAGACCCGGAAGGCGGAAGAATGGAGCGGGAAAACGGCCGCTTGACGGGGTATTTTGAAGAAAAAGCGTTTATACAGGTGCTGCATAAGCTGCCGTCTCCCACGATGGAGCGGTTGATGGAAGCATACGAAAAAGCACAGAAACAATACGCCTCTTACGGCATTGCCACCGTGCAGGAGGGAATGATGACGGCGGAAATGATTCCGATTTACCGTCAGCTGTGCGAACAGAAACGCTTGTGGCTGGATGTTGCGGCCTATTCTTCGGTTGAGGACGGGGCGCGCATTTTTGGTGCGTTCCCGAAATCGGATGGACAGTATGACCATCATTTTAAACTGGGCGGTTACAAAATTTTTCTCGATGGTTCGCCTCAAAGCCGAACCGCGTGGATGAAAACTCCGTATAAAAACAGTGGCTTGTGCGGCTACCCGGTTATGAAGGATGAAGCGGTTCTGGAAGCGGTAAAAACGGCGGTTGACACAAAGCGGCAGATTCTTGCGCACTGTAATGGCGACGCTGCGGCGGAACAGTATCTTTGGGCACTTGAAACGCTTAATGAACAGGGAAAATCGCCCGCACCGGTCCGCCCGGTCATGATTCATGCCCAGTTTGTTGAACGGGATCAGTTAAAACGGTTTGCACCGCTTGGGTTGATTCCCAGCTTCTTTGTGGCGCATGTTTACCATTGGGGAGATGTGCATATTGAAAATGTGGGATATGAACGCGCATCCGTTATTAGTCCCGCAAATACAGCGGAGAAGCTTGGGCTTGCCTATACATTCCATCAGGATTCACCGGTTATTCGTTCCGATATGCTGGAAACACTCTGGTGTGCTGCCTGCCGGCTCACAAAGAGCGGGGTCCTGCTTGGAAAAGAAGAGCGGGTAAGTGTTTTAGAAGCATTGCGCGCAGTGACTGTGCATGCGGCACATCAATATTCTGAGGAAAATGAAAAGGGAAGCTTGTCGGCGGGAAAGCGGGCTGATTTTGTCATTCTTGACAAAGACCCGCTCAAAACCCCAACGGATGAATTAAAACGGATTCGTGTTCTGGAAACAGTGAAAAACGGCAATACGGTTTACAGCGCCTGATCTGCCTGCTGTGATGGATTCTTTTGGCTTTGCAAAATCTTGAGCGCTGATGTATAATATTGGAACAGAGCAAATTGAACGCCGCCTTTTTTTGCAGCGCTGCTCAAATACAGAAGACAGTTCCCGGTAACCGGGAAAAGAAAAACAAAATATCTGCACCCATACAACACACTATACACTGAGAGAGGGATCACCATGAAACAGCAGATTTTGCAGCAGACGTTTGATGAGGAACGCGCACTTTATCATTTGCAGGATGCATTGGTAAAGAACTGTACATTTGCCGGCCCTGCGGACGGTGAATCAGTTCTGAAAGAAAGCCATCGCATTTGTGTGGAAGATTGCAGCTTCTCACTTCGTTATCCTCTTTGGCATGCGACGGATTTTGAGCTTTCCTCTTCTGTTTTGGATGAGAAGACTCGCGCCCCTATCTGGTACGCACAGCGCGGAACCATGACCGGCTGTAAGATTTTCGGCGTAAAATGCCTGCGTGAGTGCGCTGACATCGCACTGGATGATTGTGAGGTGTCCTCGCCTGAATTCGGCTGGAAGTGCAGCGGCGTTACAATCCGGAATTCATCCATTGAGTCGGAGTACTTTTTGTTTGAAAGCCGCAACGTGACCATTGACCGGTTGAATATGAAAGGCAAGTATTCTTTCCAGTATATGGATGGCCTTCATATTACCAATTCAAACCTGGACACGAAAGACGCATTCTGGCACAGCAAACACGTTACGGTTGAGAATTCGGTCGTAAAAGGGGAGTACCTTGGGTGGTTTTCTGAAGGGCTGACATTGATCGGCTGTAAAATCATCGGTACTCAGCCGCTTTGTTATTGCAAAGACCTCAAGCTCATTGACTGTACAATGGAAGAGACCGATCTCGCGTTTGAGTATTCCGACGTAGAGGCGGATGTGAAAGGAAACATTCTCTCGGTCAAGAATCCAAGGTCGGGCAGAATCACGGCAGACAGCGTTGGCGAGATTATTATGGAGGATGCTGTTATGGAATGCACCGGTCAGGTGATTTTGCGCAGTGGCCAATAAGCTATAGGAGTTTTGACATTATGCCAAAAAGGCCTGTGCTTTATACATTTTGTTTTCAGGCGCCGCTTTCTTTTTAAAGAAAGCGGCGTTTTTTACTGCCTGATTTCTTTTAAAGAAATGCTTCTGTTTTATAAAACGTTGATTGACGGTTCGATTTCGGTTATACTGATAAAGATGAGAGTGTAATTTGTTTAAAAGCAGGAGAATGTTATGAAATTTATTGACTTATATCGTAAAATGCTGGAAGCTTCATTAAATGGCGAAACGGAACAGGCAAAGCAGAAAGCGCTTTTGGAAGGAGCAGACCCTTATGAAATGGATTGCCTGCTCAATCCACAGGCTCATCCGCCGGTCTGGCGGACAGGGGATTGCATGTGTTCGCCCAACAGCGGTTCAGCGTGTATTAATAACTGTATTTTTGGCGCAATCACCAGAGATGAGAAAGGAAACGTTAAAATTGATCCGACCAAATGTGTTGGGTGTGAGGAATGTATCCGCCGCTGCGAAGAGAAAAAACTGACCGCAAGCAAGGATATTCTGCCGGCGCTTGCCGCAGTGCGCACAGGTGACGCGCCTGTTTATGCCATGATCGCCCCTGCGTTTGTGAGCCAGTTCGATGAGGAGGTCACGCCCGGTAAGCTCAGAAACGCCTTTAAAATGCTTGGTTTTGCCGGTATGGTAGAAGTCGCGACCTTTGCTGATATCCTCACTCTGAAAGAGGCGCTGGAGTTTGACCACAATGTAAAAAGTGAAAAAGATTTCCAGCTCACCAGCTGCTGCTGCCCTATGTGGATTGGTATGATCCGCAAAATTTACCATGATCTGATGCCGCATGTCCCGGGAGCTGTTTCCCCGATGATCGCCTGCGCGCGCACGATTAAAACCCTTTATCCGGATGCAAAAACGGTGTTTATCGGCCCATGTATTGCAAAAAAAGCTGAGGCAAAGGAACCTGACCTTGCCGGAGACGTGGATTTTGTTCTTACGTTTCAGGAAGTGCAGGATGTATTCGACTTCGCGCGGATTGATCCTGCTTCACTGCCGGAGGATGAAAGAGATCATTCTTCCAGAGCGGGACGTATTTATGCCCGTGCCGGCGGCGTAAGCGAAGCGGTTACCGATACGGTAAAACGGCTGTTTCCGGACCGCGAAATTTTTGTTCATCCGCGCAAAGCGGACGGCGTGCCAGCCTGCCGCAGCATGATCAACGATATTCTGGAAGGAAAAACCACAGAGAACTTTTTTGAGGGTATGGGCTGCGTCGGCGGCTGTGTCGGCGGCCCCAAAGCGCTGATTGACCGGGAACTTGGGAAAGAGCATGTTGACCGTTATGGTGATGAGGCAACCTACCCAACACCGATCGATAATCCGTATGTTATTGAACTTCTCCACCGGCTTGGCTTTGATACAGTAGAAGCTCTGCTGGAGAAGAGTGATATTTTCACCCGTAATTTTTAAAAGCAAAAATCCGATCCATTTGAAAAATTCAGATGGACCGGATTTTTTTAATGTATTATGCGGCAAAATTGTTACAGAAGATAACTGACCCCAAGCAGAATGATCAAAAAAGCTATGTTGGCGAGTGTAAAATAAATGAAATACCCTTTCTTCTTTTCCGGATATTCTTTCACCACCAGTTTATAAGAGATCAAACTCGCCATGGAGGCAATGAGCGTGCCCAGGCCGCCGAGGTTACAGCCGACAATGAGTGCCTGCCAGTTTGATGTAAAACCAGATAACAGCAGGGCAGCCGGTACGTTGCTGATGACTTGGCTTGTTAGTACAGAGACTAGTTCTTCGTGCCCGGAAAGAATGGAAACAAGAAAATTGCGGAATTCTTCAATATTCCCAAGGTTGCCGATGAATATGAAAAACGCCAGGAAGGTTCCAAGCAGGGAATAGTCGATTTCCGCTAACAGGCTTCGGTCGCGCAGCAGCAGAAATGCGGCGGTAATGACCGCGGCAGCCAGCGGGGGAACCATTTTGAATATCCCGAGAAGGCATAAAATAAGGCCAAATGCGCAGCAGAGCAGCGCGCGGTTGCTTCCAAGTGCCGCTGGAACGTTAATGCCTGTGACGGGAACAGACCGCCTGAAAATGCAAAGAGCTGCCAGAAGAACTGCCGAGATCAGTGCGTAAGGAAGCATGATGAGGCAGAATTCGCCAAACCCGTAACCGGATTTCGTGAACAGATAAAGGCTTTGTGGGTTTCCCATAGGTGTGAGCATGCTACCGAGGTTTGCAGCAATGGTTTGCAGCACAACGGTGGGAACCAGCAAACGCAGTTGGCCGGCCATTCGCAGTACAATGATGCTGAACGGAACAAATGTAATGAGCGATACATCGTTTGTAATCAGCATGCTGAATACAAACGGCAGAAAGATCAACACCAAAAGCGTAGCGCGGGTGGAAGACACTTTTTTTAACAAACTGCTGCCCAAATAATCAAACAGCCCAAATTTTTGAAACCCTTTCATGACCGCCATCAGGCTGAACAGAAGAGAAAGGGTATTCCAGTCTACATACGAAATATATTTACTGCTGGGCGGTACAAAAAAGCAGGAAACAACAGCCAGCAGAACGGCTACGCAAAGAACCGTTTCTTTCCGAAAAAATGCAAGCGAACGGTGGGCAAACGTGTGCATGTGAACGAAACTCCATTCAAATTGTTATTCTCAGCATGATGGAGAATACAAATAATTTGTGATTGCTTTTGATTTATAAAAAACCGACATGTGAAAACATGTCGGTTTTTGCGGGATAAGCGACTAAAATATCCTGTATATTGAAGCAAAAAATTCTCTGCAAATACAGAGTATAGGTCTGTATGTCATAAATACAGGCTTTGTGCGACATGAGAAATTCCACTCAATTCACATCTACTCATTTTATGACAAATCATAACAGATGTCAATTGCCATTGTTCGCTTGTGTTGAATGATGCGTTTTAAAATAAACTACCTAAAACAGCTTTAATTGCCGTTGTTTGTCTGCTTGATGGTCTTGATTCCGAATATAAAATAAAAAATATGGAACAACCAAACACAGACTAAAACAATCTGACCAATCAAAATGGCATGCATCATGATAAACCCGATTGACATTAAAACAGTCACTGTAACCATAATTCGAATTTTTACTTTCCGTGTCATGCCTTTTCCTTTTACAAAACTTTCCAGGTTGTTTTTGTAAAGCTTTGTGCCAATGAACCACCGGTGTAATTTTTCAGAACTTTTAGCAAAGCAAAACGCTGCCAAAAGCAAAAAAGGAAACGCGGGAAGAAGAGGTAATATAGCGCCCACAACACCAAGCCCCAGTCCGATACATCCTAAAATCACATATAAAATCTTTTTTATTTTCACCTTGATTCCTCCAGTCGTTTTTTCTCTCTTTTCGATTCGATCACATGGGAAACTGCCATCACCGGATGGGAAAACAACATTCTCGGTCCCGAAAAACGCATAACATTGCGGATTTTCTCCCGCATAACCGGTTTGTAACAATGCACCTTGCAGTTGGAGCAGAAAGTTTTTGTCTCCATAAACGGGCACTTGTCGCTGCGCATCCGGGCATAAGATTCCAGCTCTGCGCATTCGGGGCAAAGGCCGCCTTTGGTGTGATGTTTTTTCCGGCAGTACAGGGCAATCATCTCCGAAACCATCCGCTTTTCCCGTTCGCGCTTATCATCTGTGCTTTTCATCAGCTCATCCTCCCGTGTTCCACCGAATAGACGATATCGGCGATGCGCATGGTGGACTGGCGGTGAGAGACCAGCACCACGGTTTTGCCCGCACGTTCTTCCCGCAGGGATTTTAAGATTACCGCTTCGTTTAAGCTGTCCAGATTGCTGGTAGGCTCATCCAAAAGCATAAAGGGCGCGTCGTGCAAAAATGCTCTTGCGAGCCCCAGACGTTGCCGTTCGCCGCCGGAAAGAGTATCGCCCAGCTCACCCACCGGCGTGTCGTAGCCTTTTGGAAGCGTCATAATAAAGTCATGAACCGATGCCTTTTTGCAGGCAGTTTCAATCTCTTCATCGGTGGCCGACAGTTTGGCGATCCGCAAATTGTTTTTGATGCTGTCGTGGAAGAGCTGGGTCTCCTGCGTCACAAAGCTTTCCAGTTCCCGCAGGTTTTTGGTATTGATTTCTTCTACCGATCGGCCGGAAAGCTCCATGCTGCCTTTCTGCACCTTCCAGAACCGCATCAGAAGCTTTAACAGGGTGGATTTTCCGCTTCCGCTTCTGCCCACAATCCCTACTACGGCGTTTTCCGGAATGGTCACCGATACATCCGAAAGAATAGTCTCATTGCCGTAAGAGAAGGAAACGTGCTCCGCCTTTGCGCCGGAGAATGTGATTTCCGGTTTCCCGGTGATTTCTTCTACTACCGGCATTTCGTCCAGAATATCCAATACCCGGTTGCCGGCGGCAAACGTGTTTTGAAGCGTACTTCCCAGCGCCGCCAGAGCGATCACAGGACCAAAGGAGGAAAACAGCGCCAGCGTGGGAATCAAAACACCGTCAAAGTCCACTGCGCCGCTTTGATACAGAAAAGCCGAAGCAAACAGCATGATCAGGTCAAACGCTAACACCACCGTATTGGTAACCGCCGTATTTCGTCCGGCGGTGCGTTTCATCTTTTCTTCGTCCCGGGAGAGGTCATCCGTCTTTTCATTCATTTTAGAAAGGCGTTTTTTCCCCTGCCCATACTGAAGAATTTCGGAAAGCCCCCGCAGGCTGTCCAGCACAAAGCCCGAAAGCTCACCGGATCTGGTGCGGAAACGCAGCCCGTCGTCCCCGCTGCATCTGGATATCACCATGGGAATCACGATTCCCACGATCAGATAGGCCGCCAGCGCAATCACGCCCAGGATCCAGTGAAACGAGCCGATAAACAGGCACATGACAATGGTAAACAACAGCGCGATGGCAGCCGGTGAGATGGTGTGAGCATAAAACACCTCCAGCAGTTCAATATCGGAGGTGATCACCGAGATCAGATCCCCCTTGTCCCGGCCTTCCAGTTTTGCCGGGCAGAGCTTTCTCAGTGCGCGGAACACCCGGTCACGCAGCAGCGCCAGCAATTTAAATGCGATAAAGTGGTTGCATGCCTGCTCCGCATACCGCAAAAATCCACGGAGAAGGGCGAAGACAAGAACGGAAATAAAAACCGCTGTTAGGGTAAATGGAACATCGAACCGAAGGGACGCCAGCACGCCATATCCGCCGAAAATGGTGATAAAGGCGGCGCACAAATGCCCGACGAGCCCCATCAAAACAGCCAGCGCCATGTAACCGCTCAGAGGTTTTACCAGCCCAATCAGTCTGACCATAACGGAAAATCCGCTTCGCTTTTTCATACGCCTGCACACTCCTTTCCAAATTGCTCTAATGTCTGCTGGGCGGTCCACAGCCGTTCATACAGACCGTGGTGGGAAAGCAGTTCCTCATGAGACCCGCTTTCTGCAACGTTCCCGTGATCCAGCACATAAATATGGTCGGCGCCCACTACATTGGCAAGCCGGTGGGAAACGAGGATTACCGTTTTGCATTTTGCCAGTTCGTGGATTTCACCCATAATATCGTTTTCGCTCTCCACATCAATGTTGGAGGTGGCCTCATCAAAAATATAAACAGGGCTGTCATGCAAAAGAGCCCTTGCAAGCGCCAGCCGTTGGCACTGCCCGCCCGAAAGATTGGACGCTTTTTCCAAAAGCCGGGTATCCAGCCCCTGTTCCGCTTTCAAAAACGCAGCGAGATTTACTCTGGAAAGCACGGCCCACAGTTCTTCATCAGAAGCGGCGGGTTTTCCCATAAGCAAATTATCCCGCACCGTACCCTTGAACAGATAACTCTGGTGACTGATATAGGTAATATTCCGCAGAAGGCTTTCTTCCTGAATGGAGGAAAGGGGCACGCCGCCCACCGAAACAGTTCCGGTATATCCTCTGTTTCTTCCCATCAGTATCGCCGCCAGTGTGGATTTGCCGCAGCCGCTTTCTCCCACCAGCGCCGTAAAGCTGCCTTGAGGGAAGGTGAGGTCAACGTCATGGAGGATCTCCCGGTCCGGCTCATAGGAAAAGGAGAGACCGGAACAGTTAATCGTGTGCTGGGCAGAAAAACTTTCGGTAACTTCCGGTCTGGTTTCTTCTAAATCCAGCAGGCGGAAAATCTTGTCGCTGGCCGCCATGCCGTTCATGGCAATATGGAAAAAGGAACTCAGCTGCCGCATGGGGATAAAGAAATCCGCCGCCAGCAGGATGATCAGAAGACATCCCGCAAGGGAAACGCCTCCGTTTTGGTACTGGGTCACCGCCATAATGACGCCCAGCGCTGCGCCGCCGTAAGCGATCAGGTCCATAATGGTGATGGAGTTTAACTGCATGGTCAGCACCTTCATGGTGATCTTTCGGAATTTTTCCGCCTGCTCGTTCATTTCCTGCTGTTTAAACTCATCCGCCTGATAGATTTTAAGGGTGGTGAGCCCCTGTAAGTTCTCAAGAAAAGTGTCGCCCAGTTCCGTGTACTGCCCCCAGTATTTAGAGAGCAGTTTTTTCGCCCAGGTCTGTACTGCCGCAATAGCCACGGGGATCAGCGGCACACAGATAAGCAGCACTACCGCTGCCGGGACATTCACAAAGCACAGCACGATAAACAGTGTGAGCGGTGCCAGCATCGCATAGAAAAACTGCGGCAGATATGCGCCGAAATAGGTTTCCAGCTGATCGACGCCTTCGACCGCCACCTGCACCACTTCCGAAGTTTTCACCTGCTCGTTGTAGGAGTTTCCCAGCCGCAGAAGCTTTTGATAGATCTTCTCACGCAACGTCTTTTTGACTGCTTTGGAGGAGAAGTACCCCATTTTGGCGGCCCCGATGGAGCAGAAAAACCGGACTGCCAGAGCCAGAATTACGACGCTTCCCGTCACTGCGAAAAGCTGCGCCGAGGCCGAACCCCTGAAAAGTTCCGCAAGCATTCGGGAAATACTGAGCATCAGGGCAATGTTCGCCGTAAGGGAGCACCACTGTAAAATTACATTTTCCGCTATGTATTTTTTGCTTTCGGGGACCGTGCTGATGAGCCGTTTGTTGATCATCATGTTTTCGCACATCCTTTACTATTTTTATCGCTGCCCAAAAAGCGGCGACTGTTGGAAACAAGAAAGATACCCAATGATATCCAAGGGGTTCATTTGTAAATTTGATGCAATTCATCAATTAAAAATTGTTGTCTGATACAATATGGAAAGGGCTGCTTTTTATAGATCGGTTTGATTAGTTTTAACTAACTGTGTGGCGTAAAAAATACCGTTTCTACGGTGTGATTTAGGCGACAAAAATATTTTTGTATATCAATTCCGAGGGAGACTGATTTTTTGAATAGGCTAAAGTTAGCCATTGCTAACTTATGGCACAAAAAATAAACTCAAGAGAAACTTCTATGAGTTTAATGCGACTGTTAACTCCAAAATGTGTTCTCTGCAAACCGTTTTAATAACTGCTTATGAAACAGGAAAGCGTAAACTGCATGGGTATGTATTTGCACAAATTTGCGCTCTAGGCTAAACAAGGTGTTTAAAAGAACACCTTGTTTAGCGAATGTGTTTTCCGCTGTTTGCCTAGTTTTGCGCGGTGATTAAGCCCCCAGTGCCACGTCCAGTGCCATCATCAATGTAAAACCTACGGCAAAGAACATTGTACCGATGTTAGAATGTTTTCCTGCTGACATTTCAGGGACCAGTTCTTCAACGACCACATAGATCATGGCGCCTGCCGCGAAGCTTAGAGCATATGGCAATGCCGGAACCATAATTCCCGCTAAAAGAATGGTCAATGCCGCCCCTACAGGTTCTACGATACCGGATAACACACCGTAAAAAAACGATCTTGGCTTGGATAACCCTTCCGCTTTCAGTGGCATAGAAATAATAGCCCCTTCAGGGAAATTTTGAATAGCGATTCCCAAAGAAAGCGCCAACGCTCCAGTTAGTGTAATTCCGCTATCTCCGGATAACCAGCCGGCGAATACCACCCCTACAGCCATTCCTTCGGGCAGATTATGTAATGCGACCGCTAAAGTCAGCATGGTTGTTCTTCCTAATTTAGCTTTTATTCCTTCCGCCTCTGAACTTCCACGGTGCAGATGCGGAATCAGCCGATCCAGCCCAAAAAGGAATAAAATACCGAGCCAAAAACCAATAACCGCCGGAACAAACGACCATTTTCCCATATCGGCTGCTTGTTCCATAGCCGGCAAAAGCAAACTCCAGATAGAGGCGGCTACCATTACTCCTGCCGCAAAACCGGTAAGAGCGCGTTGTATTGATGATTTGAGACTTTTCTTCATCAAAAAAACGCAAGCAGCCCCCAATGTTGTTCCAACAAAAGGGATCATCAGTCCCTGCCATACTGTAGCATTCATTTGTTTTCTCCAATTCTACGATTATTTTTCTGAGTAAAAAGCCTTTTTAAAGTTTATTTGGTAACCATAAGTTGACACCGCGTTTTCAGGCTTTTGTAAAATATCTCTGGTTTTTTGTAAGGAAGGAAAATGATACCGTTGCATCATTTTATGGCTTCACGTAAAAAGGTGTTTTTTAACCTTTGTTGTAAGTTTTGTGTCTTTCTCTCTGAAAGAGAATGAAAAGTAAATGATAATGAGAATATAAAACCTATTGGTTAGATTTAGCTAATCAGGGTAAGACTATCACGAATTTTTAAGTTTGTCAAGTTGTCATACGGCACTATATGTAAACGGCGATTACCGTTTTTCTTAGTGCTTGCGGAAAACACTATTTTTGAATCTCAAACACCCGCATAAATACAGGGAAGACATCATTGTTAGAGTGTGCGCTAAACGAGCTTTGCTTTTTTAATATATACTTTACAGGCCATCACCTGTTTATGAAAATGCTATATATCAGCGGTTTCTATTTCTTTGATAGCTTTTTGAATAATACTGTTAACATCAACGCCTTTAATGTCGAGATTTTCCGCTTTAAAACACAGGATATTTGGTATTCCGTAAAAAACGTTCGCCAAATCTTTTATGTAATTATATCCTTGAGGTTGATTCCCGAAAGGGCCTCCTGATGTTGTTACATAAATGATTCTGTTTGCATTACATAATCCGGTCGGTATTCCTTCTGGAGAATATTGAAAGGTCAAGCCGGTTATTGTTACATGTTAGTTGGAAGGGGCGAACGGTTTAGATGCCGTTTTCGACGCGAGCTGCTATTTGAAATAAAAGAAAAGAGTCTGAACGCGAATTGCATCCAGGCTCAATCTGGTGGAGGAAGATGGATTCGCTTTTTCTGCGGTAAAAGCCGGTCGCGGGGAAAACGGTCCACCGGACTGTTTTCTTATTCCGCTCTTATCGAATCCACTTGTAAAAAAACAACGTCAATCCGCAAAAAGCACATTGACGTTATTTGGTGGAGGAAGATGGATTCGAACCATCGAAGCTGAAAAGCAACAGATTTACAGTCTGCCCCCTTTGGCCACTCGGGAATTCCTCCAAATATTAATTTGCATTTGCTCAAATAGTGGAGCTGGTGGACGGACTTGAACCCCCGACCTGCTGATTACAAATCAGCTGCTCTACCAACTGAGCTACACCAGCGAGAACGATAATTATTATATCACAGCGCCGGAGCAATGTCAACTACTTTTTTGAATAATTTTTCAAAAAATGGTCGGGGCGACAGGACTTGAACCTGCGGCATCTTGGTCCCAAACCAAGCACTCTACCAAACTGAGCTACGCCCCGAATTGACAGTAACAAAAATTATAGTCTAAAATCATGATTTTGTCAAGCATCCGGTTAAAACATCCTTTTAAAATTCTGCCTTGGTTCCATACAAATAAAAAATCGTTTTTTATTGGAAAACAAAATTGAGCGCATATTTTTTGTGTTTTCTCCAACACTAATGATGTCGCACAAAGCTGAAACTAATTTTTTCGGAGGACAAGCAGATGAAAAACACAAAATTAAAATCGTCAAAATTAACGTCCTTTTTGACGGGAAAAGGGTTTTACATTGCAATTTGCCTGAGCATTGCGGTCGTAAGCGCAACTGCATATTTTGTCATAAATGCTACCCGCAATAATTTGACCGAGCAGAATAATATTAACATGTCGGTTGATACCGGTTCCAATGAATGGGCGTTTTCTGGCACCGAAGTCAGTGGTTCGCAAAGCGATGTTCCGAAAGAGTCCTCGGAAGTGGAAGAGGAAACTTCAGAAGTCGAAATCGATACAGCCTCTGAAAGTCAGTCGACCGCTGCTCAACCTGAAAGCTCTTCTCAAACCTTCAGCAATACTTTTGTAATGCCGCTGAAAGGGGAGATCATCAACGAATACAGCAACGGAAAACCTGTAAAATCTAAAACACTTAACGAATGGCGCACACACGACGGTGTGGATATCAAAGCTGATATCGCCACACCGGTCAAAGCGGCGTCAGACGGCGTTGTTACTGCGATTGATGAAGACCCGATGTGGGGTGTTTGTATCACGATTGACCATGGAAATGGTTACCAGACCATGTATATGGGCTTAAATGTGAATGTCAGTGTTACAAAAGATCAAACGGTTGATATTGGGACTGTTTTGGGCTCCGTTGGGGAAACAGCTAAAATTGAAATCGCAGAGGATTCACATCTCCATTTTGCAATGAAAAAAGACGGGGAATGGATTGACCCTATGAGCATGATGCAGAACGCATAGTCCGTAAAAAACAGCGGCATTTTGTCGCTGTTTTTTACGGGATTGGCCGCTGTGTGTAAATTTGTTTCTCGTGTGTGAATTTACTATACTTTTCCCCAAAAACCGTGATCAATTTATTTTCTGTTTTGAAAATAATCCTTTAAAATAAACCGCTCTGGCTTCAAATAAATCCAGAGCGGTTTGTTTTGTCTTGTTTTTGCAGATTGTTTTCGCGGAACACCAACTTGGCCACTGTTTAGGAAATACAGTTTATGCCTTTAATCTGCTTAAGCGGCTTCGCTAGCAGAAGACGGATCTCTTTCCGGATATATGACCGTTTCGATTGCTTCTATCACTTCGTCGTTGCGGTCTGACACAATCAGGAAAAAATAGTCTCCGTACTGTTTGATGACTGCATTTTGCGCGATTTCATACTGGTCAGGCAAAAAGCCGTTAAATGAAGCGATGATCTGTTCTTTTGCTGTTTCCATGGCTTCAGAAAGTTCGGCCTGATTGTTTTCAGAGGCCTGAAATCCAGCTACTGTGTATGCAGAAGTGCTTTTTGAAGCGGTGTATACGCTGCTTGACTGATAGAGCGATGACTCTATTCCCAGTCTGGAAGCTATCTCATCCTGTGTGAGTTTGGTCAGCCATCCCTCTTGGTATGGGTCTACTACGGCAACCCCTTTTTGGGTAGCAGCGTCTAAATCAAAATCAAAAGACGGGCTGCAAGAGGTAAGCGAACAAACCATAAAACTGAAAAAAACACAACATGCAATTTTTAAGCGTTTGTTTTTCATAACGACTCCTTCTTGTAACAATTGGATGTTGTTTTTATTTTAAGGTATTTGCAGTTAAAACACAAGCCAAACCGGGTATTGACAATGACAATCTATTCACAGTGTCTTGTCATTTTATAGGATATTGCACATTTTTTTTAACCAAATTCAGTTGCTTTTACAATTCAAGTGTGAGAAGCCGGTAAAAGCATTGACTATTGCCCGGAATAAAAATATAATAAAAGTAATGCGACTTTAACAGGTACTGTTAAATGTTTTGGAGGGTATGTATCAATGAGTAGAGTATTTAATTTCAGCCCGGGACCTTCCATGCTGCCGGAAGCCGTTTTGGCAAAAGCTGCAGGGGAAATGCTTGATTATGAGGGAAGCGGACAGTCCGTTATGGAAATGTCCCACCGTTCTAAGGAATATGACGATATCATCAAAGGCTGCGAGTCTTTGCTGCGCGAAGTGATGAATATTCCGGATAATTACAAGGTTCTGTTTTTGCAGGGCGGTGCTTCTACACAGTTTGCCATGATTCCGCTTAATCTGATGAACGGTTCCAATAAGGCGGATTTTGTTGTAACCGGTCAGTGGGCAAAAAAAGCATATCAGGAAGCTGCGCGTTACGGTACCGCTAATGTTGTAGCGTCCAGCGCGGACAAAACATTTTCTTATATTCCGAAGCTCGATCCGTCTACTTTTGACAAGGACGCAGACTACTTCCACATTTGCTGGAACAATACCATTTACGGCACTCGCTTTACTGAATTGCCGGAAACCGGCAATGTTCCGCTTGTGGCGGATATGAGTTCCTGCATTCTTTCTGAACCGATCGATGTTTCCAAATTCGCCATGATTTATGCCGGCGCTCAGAAAAACATGGGCCCTGCGGGACTTACTGTTGTCATCATCCGTGAGGATTTGATCGGCAAGGCAATGGATATTACGCCGACGATGCTTAATTACAAAACCCATGCGGATAATGATTCTCTTTATAACACACCGCCGACTTATGCTATCTACATCTGCAAGCTGGTTCTTGAGTGGATCAAGAACGAGATCGGCGGCCTTGAAAAGATGAAAGAGATCAACGAGAAAAAAGCAAAACTGCTCTATGATTTTCTCGATTCCAGCGAATTGTTCAAAGGAACAGTCGAAAAGGAATACCGCTCAATCATGAACATTCCGTTTGTTACTGGAAATGACGAGATGGATAAGAAATTTGTTGCGGAAGCGGCAAAAAATGGCCTGATTAACCTGAAAGGTCACCGCACTGTCGGCGGTATGCGTGCTTCTATTTACAACGCGATGCCGATCGAGGGCGTAGAGGCACTGGTCAGCTTCATGAAGAAGTTTGAAGCGGAGAATAAATGAAACGGGGGAACATCCTGTGTATAAAATTCAGACACTGAATAAAATTTCCAAAGCCGGTCTGGAGCAGTTTGACCCGCAGCGTTATACCTGCGGCGACGATATTGCGCAGCCGGACGCGATCATGGTGCGTTCTGCCGCTATGCATGATATGGAATTCGGCAAAGAACTGCTCGCCATTGGGCGCGCGGGTGCCGGCGTAAATAATATTCCGACAGCTCGTTGTGCGGAAGAGGGCATTGTGGTTTTCAATACACCTGGTGCTAACGCAAACGCTGTAAAGGAATTGGTTCTGCTTGGTTTGCTGCTGTCTTCCCGTAATGTTCCGGGCGCGTTGGAATTTACCGCTTCGCTTAAGGGCGAGGGCGATGCCATTCCTAAGCTTGTGGAAAAAGGAAAAGGTCAGTTTGTTGGTCCGGAAATCAAAGGGAAAACATTGGGTGTTATCGGTCTTGGCGCAATCGGCGTGTTGGTTTGTAACGCTGCCCGCAGCCTTGGTATGACCGTTCTTGGTTATGACCCATATCTTTCAGTGGATGCGGCGTGGTCGCTTTCACGGGGTATTATCCACGCGAAAAATGTGGAGGATATTTATAAAAACAGCGATTATATCACGGTTCACGTGCCGTATAATGATGAAACCAAGCACATGATCAACGCGGACGTGATCGCTACCATGAAAGATGGCGTGCGTGTACTGAACTTTGCACGCGGTGAGCTGGTAGATGATGACGCTATGCTGGCGGCGCTGGAAAGTGGGAAAGTCAGCCGTTACGTTACCGATTTTCCAAATGCCAAAGTGGTAGGCGCGAAAGGCGTCGTTGCCATTCCTCATCTTGGTGCTTCAACGCCGGAGTCTGAGGACAATTGTGCACGGATGGTCGCGCTGGAACTGATTGATTATCTGGAAAACGGAAACATCAAAAACTCTGTGAATATGCCGGCGGTTTCTGCACCGCGTACCGGTGGAGCACGTATCTGCATCATTCATAAAAATGTTCCGAAGATGATTCAGAACATTTCGGCTTCGTTCGGGGAACACGGTATCAATATTGAAAATATGACCAATCGTTCCCGCGGCGATTATGCGTACACCCTCATTGACCTGAAAGAGAAAGAAATTTCTGCTGATATGGCGGAGCGTCTGGAAGTGGTTGATGGAATTGTACGTGTGCGTGTGATTCTGGCATAAATTTATTATCTTAAGTGTAAAGGCGTCTGCGTGAGCAGTCGCCTTTTTTCTTGCGAAAAGGATTTGGTTTGACCTGCTTTCATATGATATGGTAGATTTTTGTGGTTTTGGAAGGGAAAAGGTATTGAAAAGCGTAAAGCAGGGATGGTATACTATATAAAATAGAGAGTAAACAGATGCTTTATTTCTGGTTTTAGGAGAGCTTTTATGGATTTCGGCTATAAATTTAAGTCTGCGCTTTTTGGCTTTTCCAAAAAAGATGTCATTCGCTGTATTGAAGAGCTTCATGCTTCTCATGAAGAAACGGTGGAGCAACTCAATCAGCAGTTGGCAGAAACCAAACAGGAGCTGGCTGATGTTAACGCAAAATTGACAGAGTCAAATACGGCGGTCGTGGAACTTAGCAGGCGCTTTGAAGAGCAGCGGCAGAAAAACGCCGCGCTGGAAAAGGTGGTAAAGCGTTTGGTGGACAGTCGCTCTGAAGCGGAAAAGGACATGACGCTTTTAAAACAGCGCGCCACTGCTGCGAATAATAAATCCGCGGAAATGATCCTGAAAAACAATGAACTTGCTCGAAAGCTCAAAGAAGCACAGGAAAAGGTGGAAAAATATGATCGTCTGACGCAGGATATCAGCGATGTCATGCTGGAGGCTCGTCAGATTTCTGAAAAAATCCGTGAAGATGCAAACGAAGAAGCGGCGGGGATTGTTGAGGGTGCAAAGCAGTCGGTAGCTTCTATTCGCGCTGATATGGATCTGTTTCAGCGGAAGATTTGTCAGGTAAGCCATTCTCTGGAGCAGGTAACGCAGAATTTGCGCCGTGAAGTTGGGCGGATTGAAGACAGCTTCACAGAATTAAACGATCGGATGGATCGTCTGGAGATTCCGCAGCCGGTGCCTGCACAGGAAGAGGCGGAAATCAAAGATGTGAAAGAAGCTGTTCAAGCAGATGTTCCTGTACAGCCGCCTGCCGAATCCCGCCCAGTGAGCCGGGAAGAGAGGAAAACGGCTGTAAAGGCAAGTGCGCGTACAGCGCACAGGAACAGCGTGACAGATCTGATTGAAAAGTTCAAGGGGTTGATGTAATGGCTACCTATCATATTCGTGTTGAGGAGCTTGCTTCTTATACGCCAAAATTAAACGTGAATGATAAAGTTTATTTAAGCGGTACCGTTTACACCGCTCGTGATGCGGCACATAAGCGCTTTGCCGCGCTTTTGGATGAGGGAAAGGAACTTCCGTTTCCGTTAAAAGGCGCCGTGATCTATTATGCCGGCCCCACCCCCACACCGGAAGGGCTGCCAATCGGCTCCTGTGGGCCGACCACCTCTGGCCGAATGGATGTTTTTGCGCCTCGCTTGCTGGATTTGGGATTGATCGCTATGGTTGGAAAGGGCGAACGAAGCGAGGAAGTCAAACAGGCTGTTTGCCGTAATCAGGCTGTCTATTTCTGCGCGATCGGCGGCGCCGGGGCGCTGGCTTGTCAGTGTATTACCGATTGTCAGGTAATCGCTTTTGAGGATCTGGGCTGTGAATCGGTCAAACGGCTTACCTTCAAAGAATTTCCGCTGGTCGTGGCGAATGACTGTCATGGCGGGGATATTTTCTCCCGCTGACAGCTTTCAATATTCTAATACTCTAATCAATTAAAAAAACAATATAGAAATAAAACAGGCAGGATGTAAACAAATGACGAAGTTAATTCATGAAAAAGGTTTTTATAAAATGGTTCTCGGAATCACCATTCCGCTTGCCGTACAAAATTCGCTGAACTTTTTTGTAAGCATGGTTGATACACTGATGCTGGGAGCGCTTGGGCAAACACAGCTGACCGCTTCCCAACTGGCGAATCAGCCATTTTTTATTTTTTCGCTTCTCTGTTTCGGGCTTGCGGGCGGCGCTTCGGTGCTTGCGGCACAGTATTGGGGAAAGAAGGACCTTGTTTCCATACGAAAGGTGTTTTCCATCGTTTTGTGGATTGCCATGGCTGTGTCGATTTTATTGGCCATTGCGGTCTTCTCGTTCCCGGAAGCGGTCATGCGTATTTATACCACGGAGCAGGATGTCATAGCAGAAGGAATAGAGTACCTGAAAATCATTGCGTTTAGTTATTTGTTCAATGGCTTTTTCGCAACCTTAACCTGTGCGCTTCGGAGCGTGCAGATTGTAAAGATCGCGGTGGTCGGTAACTGCGCTTCGCTTGCCACCAACGCATTTTTAAACTGGGTTTTAATTTTCGGAAATCTCGGCGCGCCGGCTCTTGGTATTCGAGGCGCTGCTCTTGCAACAGTAGCTGCGCGTATTGTTGAGTTCACCATTGCTTTTGTTTATGTTTTCTTTTTCGAAAAAAAGCTGCGTTTTCGCCTGCATCATCTGCTTTCGTTTGACCGGGTACTGTTCCGTGACTTTATTACCTGCAGCATTCCTGTGGTTATCAACGAGGTTATGTGGTCGGTCGGCACATCAATTCATTCCATGGTAATGGGGCGTTTGGGAGCGGACGCTGTTTCGGCTGTCGCGGTAACAAACGTCGTTCAGCAGCTTGCCACGATTATGATCTTCGGTGTGGCAAACGCAGCTGCGGTCGTGATTGGAAGGATCATCGGCCAGGGGGATATGCACAAGGTAGAGCAGGCGGCATATACCTTCCGCATCATTTCTTATGCGCTTGGGTTGATCTCCATGGTCATCATGTTCCTGGTGCGGGATGTTGTGACGATGTTTTACAACCTTCCGGAAAGCACCAACGAGCTGGTCTCACAGCTGATGGTTGTTTCCGGCGTGATCGTGTTTTTTATTTCTGCGTCTGCAACCTGCGTGATCGGCATCCTGCGTGGCGGGGGCGATACAAAGTTCGCATTGTTTGCGGAACTAGTGACCCTGTGGTGCATTTCGGTGCCGTTGGGGCTTATCATGGGGCTTTGGCTGCACCTGCCTGCTGTAATCGTTTTCGGATGTATGAAACTGGATGAGCCCATCAAATGGGTGATCTGTCTTATACGGATGCGCAGTGGGAAATGGGCAAATAACGTTACCAGAGATTTTGATGCTGTCGAGAATTCGTGAATGAACGCTTGATAAATCCTGCAAATCGAGATAAAATAAGAGCAATACAACTGATTTTGCCTGCTATTTTAAATTAAATGTGGTGATGAATATGAAAACAACCTTTTTAACAAACCAAAAAACAACTGCGTTTTATATGGATCAAGTTTGTGTTGGCGAAATTAAAACTCCGTCCGGTTGTGTTGACCGGTTTATTCGCTTGGAAGAGGGCGTCTACCGTTGGGAACGAATTTCTGACCTGCCGGTTGACCATATGGAAATGGCCTTTAAAGCGGCTTATAAGATGGAATATCAAATGATGCCGGCGCTGATGTACGATCAGAACACACGGGGCGATATCATCACGCACGGGCAGATTGAAAAGCTGGAGCGACATGAAGAAGTTCATCAGGAGCCGAATTTTCCGGTGGGATGCATCGATCCTGTGACTGGTGAGGTGCGGAAGATCGCCTGGTGGCGTTCCTCTGTCCCGGGTGCGACCTATACGGAAGGAAACGGCGTTTCTTTGGGCATGTTCCTCCCGCCGGATCAGCTGGACGCTTCTGTTTCCATCCTTCCGGAGGAAAAACAGACGACACATACAGCATATTGGCCGTTGACTGAAGGTCCGCGGGTAAAAGAGTGGCGTGCCGGCAATCCGGACAGTCGTCCTCCGGCATTTAAAGACGAAGATATGACCAAAGGCATTCCTGAACGGAAAATGACCGGCCCGTATTCCGAAACGATCGAGCCGCGCAGAACGTTTGCTGTCATTCTTGTGTTTGCCGCTGCAAATGAACCGCGCCGTGGATGGCATAAGCTGATGTCGTTCTCCTGGAAGATGAACCGCAAATATCTTGCTCCCAAATTTTCCAATGAGGATTTGTGGGATTTGGGAATTGAATATATGAAATCCATGTACTGTGAAGGGGAAAATGGCTTTCACAGTTTTGCCCTCGGTAAGGTCTTTTTGGACGGGAAATGGGTGATCCGCCCGTATTACCGGTTTGAAATGGGCTGGACCGGGCAGGCAATCGCAGCCGGCGCCAATATGCTTGCGGAAGCGATCCGCAGGCAGGATAAAGAAGCGGAGGAGATGGGCTTTACCGCTTTGGACGACTGGTTAAAACAAAAGTTGCCTTCCGGCATGCTGCCGACCCACCTTATGGGTCAGCAGTTTACCCATAACGGCAGACGTGTGATTGACGCATGCAACCTTTCCGCTGGAGCGATCAGTTATTTCCGCGCTTGGGAATATGCACAGGTTTTGGGAAAATCTCGGCCAGAGTATTACGAAGCTGCTTGCCGAATCTGTGATTTTGCGCTGGAGAAGATGGAACCAAACGGCAGAATCGCCAAAAGTTGGTATGAAGATACCCTGGAAACCGCGATCGAAGAAGGGTATCCCGGCGCGTTTCTGGGCTATGCGTTATGCGAAGGCGCAAAACGCACCCATCGTTCGGATTATTTGGAAGGCGCGGTGCGCTGTTATGACTATTTCTATGCTGAGTTTATGAAAACCGGTTACGCAATGGGCGGCGCGCAGGATCACTTTTCGGTGGACAAGGAGTCCGGTATCCCGCTTTTGCGCTCCGCTATATCCCTTTATGAGCTGACGGGCGATAAACGCTATCTTTCCTGTGCGAAAGATGCTGCGCAGTATCTTTCTACATGGCAGTGGCAGTTTACCCATCCGCTCAAGAAAGACAGCCTGCTCGGCGCGTTTGATTTTGATACCTACGGCGGAACATTGACTTCCATCGGCGCCGGAATCGACCATTATGCGGTCCCTTACGTTCATGAACTGCATGACCTCGCCGAATTGACTGGGGAAGAGGAATGGGCGGAACGGGCACGTGCCGCTTGGGCTCAGGCGACAATCGGCCTTTCGGATGGTTCATTGGTCATTGGCGGGCATCCTATGCCGCGCGGCGCTCAGAACGAGGCGTTTACGCTGGGACGTGATTATGAAGACAGCCCGTTTGCTTGGCTGCCGACCTGGATGGCTGCTTTCCGGGTGGAAAGTCTTTGCAGGACCATGTTCCCGGGTGGCGACCGGTTCGGTCGTATTTTGTAAAATAAACAATGGCGCGTTGTTTCGCGCTGTGTAGAGGTGAGCTTTTTGCATAAGGATCTGTTAAAACGAATTGAGGAGATGCGCCCCGGTTTTTCAAAAGGGCAAAAGCTGATTGCGGAGTACATTACCTCACATTATGAGAAAGCGGCGTTTATGACGGCCGCGAAGCTTGGTGTAACCGTAGGCGTCAGTGAGTCGACCGTGGTGCGTTTTGCGACCGAGGTTGGCTTTGACGGATATCCTGCTTTGCAAAAAGAACTCAAGGAGATGATCCGTAACCGGCTCACTTCCATTCAGCGAATTGAAGTGACGAACGATCAGATCGGCGATGATGATGTGCTCGACAAGGTCCTGAATATGGATATTGACAAGATTCGCCGCACATTGGAAGAAACCTCGCGCGAGGATTTCAAACACGCAGTCGACGCGATTGTGGAAGCGGAAAACATTTACGTCATCGGTGCGAAAAGCGCTGCGACGCTTGCACGGTTTATTACCTATTATTTTAACCTCATGTTTGTCAACGTGAAGTTGGTTCATACCACAAGTTCCAGTGAAATGTTTGAGCAGATCATGCGGATTGGAAAAAAAGATATTCTCATCGGAATCAGCTTTCCGCGGTATCTGACCCAGACGGTGAAAGCGTTTAAATACGCCAAAGGAAACGGCGCCACCGTTATTGCTATTACCGACAGCCCCGCTTCACCGTTGGCAGAGGACGCTGACCATCTGCTGCTTGCGCGCAGCGATATGGCTTCTTTTGTTGACAGCCTTGTTGCTCCGCTGAGCTTAATCAACGCGCTCATTGTCGCGGTTGGTCTCAAAAAACGTCAGGATATTTTTGATACTTTTGAGAAACTCGAAACCATATGGGATCGGTATGAGGTTTACGATAAAAGCGACCGGGAGCAGGACAGCGATGAAAGCTGACGTTGTTGTTGTGGGCGGCGGCCCTGCCGGTATGATGGCCGCGGCGTCCGCTGCGCTGTATGGGGCAGATGCTCTGTTGCTGGAGAAAAATCCAAAACTCGGCCGTAAGCTCATGATTACTGGAAAAGGCCGCTGCAATGTGACAAACCACTGCGATGTGCAGGAGTTTTTGCAGAATGTTCCCACCAACCCCCGCTTTTTGCAAGGATCGCTTCACCGGTTTACGCCGCAGGATACGATGGACCTGTTTGAGCGCCTTGGCGTTCCTTTAAAAACCGAACGTGGTCGAAGAGTTTTTCCACAGAGTGACCGTGCGGTGGATATTGTAGACGCAATGCGCCGTTATGTACAGCAGAGCGGCGTTCGCATCCACGCGGATTCTCCGGTACAGCGGCTTGTTTTGGATGGACAGAAGATATGCGGCGTTGAATTGAAAGACGGAATCGCTGTTCAAACCGAAAAAGTCATTTTGGCGACTGGAGGCCTTTCTTATCCGCTCACCGGTTCGACGGGGGACGGCTATCGTTTTGCGCAGCAAGCAGGGCATACTATTGTCCAGCCCAGAGCTTCTCTTGTCCCCATTGAAACCAAAGAAGATTGGTGCCGTTATGCGCAGGGACTTTCGTTAAAGAATGTGACTCTTACTGCTGTGGATGCGGAAAGCGGAAAAACGGTTTACAGCGAGCTGGGTGAGATGCTGTTTACCCATTTTGGTATTTCCGGGCCGTTAGTATTGAGTCTGAGCGCTCATCTGGGCGATCTGTCTCATCGGCAGTACCGGCTGTTGATTGATTTAAAACCCGCTTTGGATCTGCAAACGCTGGATGAACGCATCCTGCGCGATTTTTCGGAACAGCAGAACAAGGATTTCGGTAATTCTCTCGGAAAACTGCTTCCGCGAAAGATCATTCCGGTTGTAATACGGCTCAGTGGTATTTCGCCGGATTTAAAAGTGAATCAAATCACCAGAGAACAGCGCCAGCAACTCTGCCGCCTGTTAAAAGGACTGCCGCTTACCGTATGGCGTTTTCGCCCGGTAGATGAGGCGATTGTCACATCCGGTGGTGTATCGGTCAAAGAGATTAACCCGAAAACTATGGAATCAAAGCTGGTGAGCGGACTGTATTTTGCTGGCGAAATGATTGACGTGGATGGTTATACCGGAGGGTTTAATCTTCAAATTGCTTTTTCGACCGGCTATGCGGCCGGTGTTGGCTGTCAGGGAGGTTTTTAAATGATTTCAATTGCGATTGACGGGCCTGCGGGTGCCGGAAAAAGTACCATTGCAAAGCTTGTTTCCAAAAAACTTGGATATATTTATGTGGATACCGGTGCGCTGTACCGTGCCGTCGGCTGGTATGTCCTCAGCCAGAAGCAGAAAACCGATGATGCAAAAACGGTTATTTCTCTTCTGCCGGATATTTCCCTGGAAATCCGGTTTGTTGATGGGGAACAGCATGTGTTTTTAAACGGAGAGGATGTTTCGGTTCAAATCCGTTATCCGGAAGCATCTATGGCGGCTTCTAATGTATCTGCTATTCCGGAAGTCCGCACCTTTCTTTTTTCGCTTCAGAGGGATCTTGCGCGTCATAATAATGTTGTTATGGATGGCAGGGATATTGGTACAGTTGTGCTGCCGAATGCGCAGATCAAAATTTTTCTGACCGCATCAGCTGAAGATCGTGCAATACGCCGGTTTAAACAGCTGAAAGAGGCTGGAACTCCGGTGGATTACGATGTCCTGCTCAAAGAGATTAACGAACGGGATTACAACGACTCTCATCGCGCTGTCGCCCCGCTTAAACAGGCGGAGGATGCAGAGTGGATTGATACGACTGGAATCAATCTGGAACAGTCGGTCAAACTGGTGGAGGAATACATCCGCGGAAAATTGAGTTTGCTGAAAGAGGAGTGCTGAAGAGTTGGGGTTTTATCAGTTTGCACAGCATATTTGCGTGGGTCTGGTGCGGATTATATTCCGCTTTAAAACAGAGGGATTGGAAAATCTGCCGAAAGAGGGCGGATTTATCCTTTGTTCCAATCACAGAAGCTATCTGGACCCTGTGCTGCTCGCGGTGGATGTAAAGGGCCGCCAGTTCCGTTTTATGGCAAAGGAAGAGCTGTTTCATGTGAAGTTGCTCGCTCCGCTTATCCGCAAATTAGGCGCATTTCCCATTGCGCGCGGAAAAGGCGATACCGCCGCGGTGGAATTTGCTATTAATACAGTGAAAAGCGGGCAGGCGCTGATTCTGTTTCCGGAAGGAACCCGTTCTAAAACCGGAGAGCTCCTTAAATTAAAATCAGGTATGATTGTGATTGCGGCGCAGTCAAAGGGAACAATTATCCCAACTACAATTGTTTTTGAAGGAAAACTGCATTTTCGCAGCCGGGTTACCATCCGTTACGGGAAACCGATTTCCTGCGAGGAATTAAATTTGAAGGGGATTGACCGTGAAAGCCTGAAACAGGCACGTGACCTTGTAACCAGTCGTATGCAGGAGTTATTGGAGGCGGGATTTTGAGCATTACAGTGGCAAAATCGGCAGGTTTCTGTTTCGGCGTGCAGAGGGCGGTTGAGTTGGTCTACCATCTGGTAAATGAAGGGAAGCAGGTTTGTACTCTTGGCCCTATCATCCATAACCCTCAGGTCGTTGATGATTTGGAGAAAAAAGGAGTACGCACAGTCGATTCTCCAAAGGAAGTGCGAGAGGGCGAAGTTCTGGTCATCCGCTCGCACGGTGTCGCAAAGGATGTGTATGATTATCTGCGCGCAAATCATCTTCCTTTTGAAGATGCAACCTGTCCGTTTGTAGCGAAGATTCATAAAATCGTGGCGGATTATTCGGAAAAGGGTTATACGGTTTTGATTGCGGGTGATCCCAATCATCCTGAAGTGCAGGGAATTGCCGGGCACAGCAAAAGCGGCGCTTTCATATTTGACAGTCTGGAAAAGCTGGAAAAGCTTATGGAAGAGCATGCCGAATTAAAAGAAAAACCGGCGATTATGGTCTCTCAAACAACATTTCGGCAAAAATTATGGGAAACTTGCAGGAAAACTGCAAAAAACTACTATACAAATCTTTTAATTTTTGATACAATATGTAATGCGACGAGTAGGCGCCAGCAGGAGGCAGTCCAGTTAGCTGGTGTTTCTGACTACATGGTAGTGATTGGCGGCAGAGAGAGTTCAAATACGAAAAAACTCAAAGAGATCTGCAGTCACTATTGCAATACTGCTTTGATAGAAACCGATGTGGAATTGGACCGTGAAGCGGTAAAGCGCGCAGGGTCTGTCGGCGTAACAGCTGGCGCTTCCACACCGGCTTATATAATTAAGGAGGTACTAAACACAATGAGTGAGATCATCAAAACCCAGGATGAAGAAGTAAGCTTTGAGGAGCTTTTGGAGCAGTCGCTGGGTGAAAAATTATATGCAGGAAAGAGAGTTAAAGGCGTTGTTACAGCAATCGCTCCGAACGAAGTTCAGGTCGATGTTGGTGCAAAACAGTCTGGTTATATTCCGCTTGCAGAACTTTCTGAGGATCCGAACGCAAAAGCAGAGGACCTTGTGAAAAAAGGCGACGAGCTTGATTTGATCGTTATGAAAGTCAACGATCAGGAAGGCACCGCAATGCTTTCCAAACGCCGTTGCGATGCTGAAGCAGGCTTTGAAGAAATCGTAAAAGCGTATGAAGAAGGCACTATTTTGGAGGGCGTTGTTGTTGACGTAGTCCGTGGTGGTGTTCTTGTTCTCTGCAATGGTGTGAAATTGTTTGTTCCTGCTTCTCAGGCCAGCGACACCCGCGTGGAAGACCTCAAAACACTTCTTAAAACAACGGTTCGCTTCAAAATCCTTGAGATCAACGAAGGCAGACGCCGTGCAATTGGTTCTGTTCGCGCAGTTCTTCGCGAAGAGAAAGAAGCAAAACGCGAGGAATTCTGGAAGAGCATTGAAGTCGGCAAACATTATACCGGCGTGGTAAAATCTCTTACCAGCTATGGTGCGTTTGTTGATCTTGGCGGCGTTGACGGCATGATCCATATCACCGAACTTTCTTGGGCGCGCATCAAACATCCGTCCGAGGTTGTCAATGTTGGTGACACCGTTGATGTTTATGTAAAAGACCTGGACGAAGAAAACCACAAGATTTCGCTTGGTTACAAGAAGAGCGAAGATAATCCGTGGGAGATTCTTAAAAATCAGTATGCTGCTGGTCAGGTTGTAAAGGTAAAGATTGTTTCTTTGACCCAGTACGGCGCATTTGCTCAGGTTATTCCGGGCATTGATGGCCTCATTCATATTTCCCAGATCTCTACCGAACGCGTCAACAAAGTTGCCGATGTTCTTTCTGTTGGTCAGGAAGTTGAGGTTAAAATTACTGATATTGACTTTGACGCAAAACGTGTCAGCCTTTCCATGCGTGCTCTCGAGGAAGAGAAACAGGCTTCTGAGCAGGCAGAGGATGCTGTTGCGGTTGACGTTGAAGGCGTAGAGGTCACCAGCGAAGAATAAGTTCGTTTCCGGCTGAATAAGCGGATGATCCGGCTTTCAGGATACATACCGGTTTAGCCAAATGGATATTTGCCGGCGCGGTTATTAACCGCGCCGGTTTTTCGGTTAAAAAGGAGCATGCTGTATGACAAAAAAAGAACGGGCATTGCTGGCGGTAAAAACGCTGAAAGAACGTTATCCACAGGCGCAATGTTCTTTGACTTATCAAAAACCGCATGAACTGTTGATTGCAACCCGCCTTTCCGCCCAGTGTACCGATGCCCGCGTCAATCTTGTAACCAAAGACCTGTTTGAAGCGTATCCGACAATTGATTCGTTTGCAGATGCCGATGTAACAGACATTGAGCGTTACATTCGTCCTTGTGGGTTGTATAAAACCAAGGCGAAAGATATTGTTGCTATGTGTAAGCAGTTGCGGGATACATTCCATTATGAGATGCCTCAAACCATTGAGGAGCTGACAACTCTTTCAGGCATAGGAAGAAAAACCGCCAACCTTATGGTGGGCGATATTTTCGGCAAGCCTGCTGTTGTAACGGATACCCACTGCATCCGCATCTGCGGCAGAATTGGCCTGACTGCGAATACGGAACCATATAAGGTGGAAATGGATTTACGCAAGATTCTGCCACCAGAGGAATCCAACGACTTTTGCCATCGGCTGGTTTTGTTTGGCCGAGAGGTTTGTAAAGCGCGTTCCCCGCAGTGTGAAGGATGTGAATGCGCGTCTTTCTGTAAAAGTTACGGGAAATTGAGCAAATAAGATTCGCACTCGTCGGGGAGGAAGCAGGAAATGAAACGGCATATCTATCTGTTTGGCGCTTCCGGTTCCGGAACGACCAGTTTGGGCCAATGCCTTGCCGCTCGATTGGGATATCGGCATGTCGATGCGGACGACTACTTCTGGCTTCCTCCGAAATACTCATTTACCAAGGAACGTCTGCCCAAACAACGGATTCAGATGCTCCGCCAGGTTCTTACAGATGAAGGAATGTGGGTGCTCAGCGGTTCTTTGACCGGATGGGGAGAAGAGCTTTTTCCGTTGTTTGACTTTGCGGTGCTAATATATGTACCGCTGGACATCCGATTGGAACGTTTAAAAAAGCGTGAATGGCAGCGGTATGGTGAACGGATGCTTCCCGGCGGGGACCGGTATGAAGCAGAACAGGAGTTTTTGAGTTGGGCGGCTTGTTATGATACAGGTGAACAAAGCGGCAGAACTTTTCAAAAACACAAGGCGGATCTTGAACGGTTTTCGTGCTCAACTCATCAACTGGAAAATGATGTGTTTGAAACCAGCTTGTGTCAACTTTTAGAATGGGTTAAATAATTAAAAAAGGACCATGAGTTATTTCATGGTCCTTTTGTTTTGACAATAGTTCGTTTCCGATTTAAAACAGCTTGTCAAACGGAAGGTAGCGGTCGATGGATGGTTTGCCGTCCAATTCATCAGCCATATTCAGCGCAAGAATATTCCAGTTGATAAAATCCGGGTTATAAATCGGTTCTCCGGTTTCCGGGTTATAAAACTCGTGAAGAGTACCGGTCTTATGAAGGTCGTCTCCCAGCATATTCAACACATTTTCGCAAAGCGCTTCTGCTTCCTTGCGGTAGCCGTAGTTGAGCAGTGCGCGGAACACCGCGTACTGAACAATAATCCAGATTGGCCCCAGCCAGTTTGACGGATTTTGTGTTGCTTCCAGATTATACATTTTTTCGTCACAGGAGAGAGTGCGTACTCCGTTGGGACTCCAGAAGGTATCCGGATCGGTGATATGACGAACCATTTCTTTTGCCTGTTCATCGGTAGCAACACCAACAAGCATCGGTAAAAAGCTGGACCATGCCCGCGTTTTGATAAATAACGTTTTCCAGAAAACGCCAAGCCCTACATGAAACCAGTCGTACGCGCGGGTCTTGATGTCTACATCCACCGAGTAAAAGAATTTGTCACGTTTGTCCCAACATTCATCTTGGATTGCCTGTGCCAAACGGCGGGCCTTTTCCTCATAATACTCAGCGCGTTCATTTTGTTTGCAGCCGGAAAGAATTTTTGCCATGGAACGGAATTCTCGCACCATAAAACTGTTTAAAAAGATGTTCGCGGTTGAAAAACGTGGGCGGCCGAATGAGGCGGGGTCGTTGTCCATGCCGATCATTACGTCATCCGCCCAGACGTATAGGCCGCAGTTTTTAAAAAAGTAGTAATGGTCGTAGCAGTCAAAATAACGCTCCAACTGCTCCAACTTTCCAGCAATCCAGTCGAAATTGCCTTTCATGCCGCTGATAAGGCAGATCTGCTGACAGAGAAATGGCTTGTGCATGTTGAGAATGGTGCCTTCCGCGTGTTTGCGAATCAGGTACGGTGTACCTTCTTCTTTGCCGTCAACCATCATGGGGATATAGCCGTCATCCATCTGGAAGTCAAGAAAATTCAGCACATTTCCTTGGGCATGTGTTTCAAGCAGTGAGCGGTATTCGTTATCAACAGGTGAATTTTCCGCAACATTCATCATGGAAAAAACTGCCCAGAACGAATCCCAGTCCCAAAGGTTTCCATCGTAGTTGGAGCCTGGGTCAATAAACGGATGAGTAAATTTGTTATAAGGTTTTTTCAAAACATCTTTTAAATGTTGAAATAAATAATCGCGGATGAGTGCGTAATTTTCTTTCATTGCTGTTTCCATTTTTGCAATCCTCGCTTTTTTAAGTCTAATTTTATTATAGAGGGAACAATTGAATTTCGTCAACCGATTGGTGAAAGTATAACAGTTAGATTTTAACCGCAATTTTTATAGAAATCGATAAAATGGTTTTAAAATTTTAAGAATACGTTCGGGAAGTGTTAATGAGTGCCGGATAATATATGTTAAAAACCAATTGAGCATAAAAACAGCCCGGACTTGTTTAGTCCGGGCCAAAGCGATTGTTTGTTATGTTGTTTGTTTTACCGCGTCGTCAGTCAGATAAATGCGGTAATTGCCGCTGAGCGCCAGCATGGCGAACATATAAAGGCAATTGTCGTAGTAGCGGCGTTTGTCTTTGCGCAAAGGAGTGTTCCAGAACAGGTCAACACACTCTTTTGCGTATTTTCCGTTGCTCGCGAGGGACGCCTGTGCGTTGGTTGCGATGATAGCGACCGGATGCATGGCGGGGCGATCGATCACAGTGCCGTCAATGGCGTAAGTTTTGTAATCATGATCGGGCACATTTTCACAGAAAAAGGTTTGAAGTTTGTCAGCGTTTTCTTTCTGCCAGTCGTCCGCATCAAACCAAGAGTTGTCCAGACTCATGTTGGCAACAGTGCGGTAAGCATCGCTGAAGTAGTAGTCCTTTCCGAACATCAGGCGGGGAGTGCCGTCGTATTCCGTATATTCTGCGCACAAACCGGTTTTTTCGTTGCAGGCAAGGTGGAGAAATTCACGGCTTGCTTTAGCGGCTTTTTTCCAGAATTCACGGTCTTCCGGACGGCACATCATGGCAAACAGCTCATAAAAGTGGGGGAGATGGTAGGAAGGGTCGGTATAGTCCGCTTCCGGAATGAAACGAATCTGGTAATTGCGTGGGTCCCACATGGGGCAGCCTTCTTCATTTTCGCCTTTGTGTACGCAGGTGTGCAGAATCTCCTGAGCCTGCTCTTTGTAATTGTAAGGCGCCTCGCCGTCGCCCCATCTTGCCGAGGCGAACAGAAGAGCCATGGCAAAGTATTCTTCGCCATCCGGAGCCGGTCCGTCAAAGTTGCGGGTTCCATCCAGTTGATGCGACCAAGAAAAATAGCCTTTATATTTTCCTTCGGTCTGGTACATGTAGGTTTTTGCCCAGTTCCAAATCTGGTCAAATTCTTTTTTCTTGTTCATCTGCACGCAGAACATCATGCCGTAAGACATACCTTCCGTGCGCGCATCGTCGTTGCCTGTATCAGTAATATATCCCTTATCATCCGAAACAGCTTCAAAAATGCGTGTGTCGGAATAGAACATTTCGTTAAATGTGTCTTCCAACCGTTTTTGAATGTCAGCTTCCTTGTAACCCATTTCTGCAAATACATTGCGGTATGTTCCGGTGTAAAAAGCGCCGTTGTTTTCCATGTTGATAACTCCTTTTCTTGTTGGTTTGCTATATTTCAAGTGTAGCAAAAAATCCCTCAAAAGGCAACCGGAAGATTGCTTTTTTGAGGGATTTGCAGCTCTTATTAACTAACGCACAGTTCTTGAAAACGAAACGGCTCCCCGGAAAGAGGCAGAGGCTTTCCAGAAAACAGAAAAGTGGTTGAATTTCTGCGAATAAACGGTTTGATCTCCCAGCCGGTGAGCTCATGCGGAGTAAATCCAAGTTGAAGTGTTTGGCCTTCTTTGGTGGGAAGTGCACGAACGATTTGTTCCAGCGGGATTGCCTGGGAAGAGAATACATCTCGAAGAAAAATTACATCGCCTTCTTCTTCCAGAGCAACCATGGCATCCAGAGAGGGAATGCGGTAAAAATAGTCGCCACCCCAGAGCATAACAAGCAGACAGAGACTGTTCATTCGTTCAATATACAGCCGTGAAGTGGGAACGCTTTGTTCAATCGCCGTCAGAATTTTACGCCGTCCCTCTGCTGTATGGGTATCCAGCTTTACAAGCGTTTCGCCCTGCTGAAATTCCAGTTCTCTTTGGTAAAATTCACTTTCTTTTACCGCTGTAAAACCACAGGCACGGTAAAAATCAGCAGCGGAATCGTTGGCGAACAGAAAAATTTGGTCTGCCGCTTCACCGTGTTCCGCAATGATTTGATCGATGATAAACCGCGCCAACCCTTTTTTGCGGTATGGGGCAGCAGTCATCACTGCGTTTAATTGCAAATAGCGTTTTGGTGTTCCGTCCTCCAGCATGGTGTGAAAGGATACGAACACGTTGGAAACAGCGTTTCCTGAAAGATCAAACAGGGTGTAAGGGCAGAAGGTGTCATCCCAGCCGCCTTCGCTTTTCCAATCATCGAAGCTGATACCGAAGATCGTTTGGGCGAGTTGATTCGCTTTCGTATAAAGAACGACATCCTCCCGGTAACCGGAAGCGAACAGGAAGGTTTCGCCGTTTAATGTGATGTGTTTTTTCATTGGGTTCTCCTGAGTAAAGTGTAAGATGATAAATCGGTCGCATACGAAAAAGTTTGAGCAAAGAGAAATGCTCATTCTTCCTCAAATTGCATTCCGAGAGCCGCCGCACCAATAATTCCCGCGTCGTTTCCAAGTGATGCGGTGACAATTTTTGTTTGATGTTTGGAAAAACGGGAATACATTTCGCGTTTAACAATCTGTTCCAAAGGAAGAATTAAAGCGTCGCCTTCTTTGCTGATTCCGCCTCCGATACACAGGATTTCCGGCGCAAAGGTATTGATCAGGTTGGTAACACCGCAGGCGAGGTCCTGGATAAACCGTTCTACAACTGCTTTGGCAACCGGATCGCCGGCGCGCATTGCATCAAATGCAGTACGGCCGTTTACTGCTTCCTCGTCACCCCCGCAGAGCTTCCACATGCTGCTTTCCGGATGCTGTTTCATTGCTTCTTTTGTAGTGGTAATCAATCCTGTTGCAGACGCATATGTTTCAAAACAACCGTTTCGTCCGCAGTTGCACGGGCGTCCGTTTCGTTCGATGACAGTGTGGCCAATCTCTGCGCCGGCGTAATTGAATCCGGTGTAGACCTTTTTATCAATGATAATTCCACCGCCGATGCCGGTACCGAGGGTGATAACAACAGCGCTGCGCGCGCCTTTTGCGCCGCCGGCAACAAATTCCCCGTAAGCGGCTGCGTTTGCGTCGTTATCCATATAAATTGGTTTTTGAAACGCTTTTTTAAGCACTCCGCGCAGGTCCTGTCCGTAAAAGCCGAGGTTACAGGAGTAATCCACGCATCCGGTTTCCAGGTTGACGATCCCCGGACAGCCGATGCCGACCCAGCGAACATCATTTTGCGCGATTCCCGCTTTGCGGATAGCTTCTTCTGCGGTCGCTATAACATCCCGAAGCAGTTCATCTGCCGGGCGGGGAAGAAGGGAAGGCCGACTTACTTTTGCAGTGATTTTCATCTGTTCATCAACAACGCCGACTGCAATGTTTGTACCGCCAAGATCGATTCCGATGGTGTATTTCATAAAGGCAGTCCTCCATTTCACACTGTTCTATTTGTCTGTCTCTATTGTATCATTGGCAATGTTTGCTGTCAATTTGCACCGAAATGCAATTTTTGCGTATAATGTTTATGTCAAAATACAACACTGGAATTGTAGTCTGCTTGACATAATACATGCCCGGCGATTATAATTAAAGTTAATTGTTCAAAATATGGAATTTACGGTTTCATGATGATAAATCCGGTGTGGAGGTTTTGCGATCTATGTGCGGTTATGTGGGCTTTACAAACCGAATTGAAAATGCCGATGCGGTTTTGGGCGAAATGATGGACACCATCCGTCATCGCGGCCCTGATTCGGAAGGAAAGTATATTGATGATGGGATCGCGCTGGGCTTTCGGCGGCTGAGCATCATTGACCTTGCGCAGGGAGACCAACCCATTGCCAATGAGGACGGTGGTAAAGTGCTGGTTTTTAACGGCGAGATCTATAACTACCAACAGCTGCGGGAAAAATTGGTCGCGGCGGGTCATGTGTTCAAAACGCATTCCGATTCGGAAGTGCTCCTGCACGGCTATGAAGAATATGGCGTAAAGCTGCTCAATATGCTGCGTGGCATGTTTTCGTTTGTTATTTGGGACAAAGAAAAACAGGAGTTGTTTGGTGCGAGAGATTATTTTGGCATCAAACCGCTTTATTATGCTGAGATGAACGGCACGCTGTTGTTCGGTTCAGAAATCAAAGCCTTTTTGCCGCATCCGCAGTTTGAAAAGAAGCTGAATCTTTCTACATTGGAAAATTACCTCACTTTTCAGTATTCTCCGCTTTCCGATACCTTCTTTGAAGGAGTCAAAAAACTGATGCCGGCTCATTATTTCCTTTATAAAGACGGAAAAATGGAAATTACCCGTTACTGGGAGCCGAATTTTGAAAATGACGAGTCTAAGTCGCTGGAAGACTGGGTCGGTGAGATCCGTAAAACATTTGAGGGTTCGGTTGAGGCGCATAAAATCAGCGACGTTGAAGTTGGCTCCTTCCTCTCCAGTGGAATTGACTCCAGTTACGTTGCCGCATGCGCTAAGGTTGATAAGACCTTTACGGTTGGTTTTGCGGGGGATAAGTATGACGAGATCGGTTATGCAAAACGCTGTTCCGATTATATCGGTATCAAAAACAGCAGCAAAGCCATTACCGAACAGGAGTATTGGGACATTATCCCGACCGTTCTTTATCATCTGGACGAACCGCTTGGGGACCCGGCGTCCATCGCGCTGTATTTCGTTTCCAGAGAAGCGGCGAAAAATGTAAAGGTCGCTCTTTCCGGAGAAGGCGCTGACGAGGTGTTCGGCGGGTATAACGTCTACAGCGAAACCATTCGCAGCGCGCGGTATTGTAAACTTCCGAAGGGCATCCGCGGCCTGATCGGCAAAACGGTTGACCATATGCCGCCGTTTAAAGCCAAAAACTTCCTGTACCGCCATCGCGGCGATCTGCAGGATTGGTTCAACGGCAACCCGAACGCCGGTTTTAGTGAGCGGGAACGCAAAAAGATTTTGAAGGTGAAGACTTCTGCTCCGTCTCCGAAGGAACTGGTCGCTCCGTTTTATGAAAAGGTAAAAGGGAAGGACCCTGTCACGCAGATGCAGTATGTGGATATGCATATGTGGTTGTCCGGGGATATCCTGCTTAAAGGCGATAAAATGAGCATGGCGAATTCGTTGGAAGTTCGTGTGCCTTTCTTAGATATTGAAGTGATGAAGCTGGCACAGCGGATTCCCAACCGTTACCGTGTGACGGAAGAGAACACAAAGGTCGCTCTCCGTAAAGCGTCTGCCAACAAGCTGCCGCCTGAAACGGCAGATAAAAAGAAACTCGGTTTTCCGGTTCCGGTTCGCCAGTGGCTCAAAGAGGATAAATATTACAACATGGTGAAGGACGCGTTCCACAGCAAAATCGCTCTGGAGCTGTTCAACACTGACGAAATCATGAAACTGCTGGACGATTACCGTGCCGGCAAACACCAGAGCTACCTTAAAATCTGGTCGATTTTCACCTTCGTTCTCTGGTATGAAGAATTTTTTGTAAAACGGTAACTTATTATTCTCCCATTCAAGCGGTGGGAGAATTTTTTTGTGCAGTCAAAAAGAATTTGTGCTACAATAAAATCAGCCGAAATCCTTTCAATCATTTTCTACCACATTTCACAACAGATCAAAGGAGTGACACAGCATGTTAAAAAGTTTGGCAGACTGCTATACGTTATCCAACGGAGTAAAGATTCCCTGTATTGGTTACGGCACCTTTAAAACACCAAACGGTGCGGCGGTCGTTGATTCGGTCGTGAACGCCATCCGCGCCGGATACCGCCATATCGACACCGCTCATCGCTATGACAACGAAGAAGGAGTTGGGGAAGGTATCCGCAAATCCGGAATACCGCGGGAAGAAATTTTTGTCACTTCCAAACTTGGGAACCATCATCACGGTTATAAAGAAACGCTGGAAGCATTTGACCTATCTTTGAAAAAACTTGGCTTGGATTACCTTGACCTTTATCTCATCCACTGGCCGGCGCCGCTTGTCTGCCGGGATGTTTACAAACAGAAAAACGCCGAGACATGGCGGGCGATGGAAGAACTCTACCGTGCTGGAAAGGTGCGGGCAATTGGTCTGAGCAATTTCTGGCAGAATCATATTGAGGCCTTGCTTGAAACAGCTGAGGTCCGCCCTATGGTGAACCAGCTGGAAATCCATCCTCAGTTTCCGCATCAGGAACTTCTGGATTACTGCGCAGAACAGCAGATTCAGGTGGAGTCGTGGGGACCGCTGATTCAGGGAAAAGCGTTTCAGTATCCCGTGCTGAAAGAGGTTGGAGAAAAACACGGCAAAACAGTTGCGCAGGTTTGCGTACGATGGGCGCTGGAAAAAGGTGTTCTTCCTTTGCCGAAATCCAATCACTATGAACGAATGGTTGAAAATGCTGATGTGTTCGATTTTTCATTGGATGAAGAAGATATGAAAAAAATCAGCACGCTGGAAATTTACGGCCGGATCGGTAAGCATCCGGACACCGCACCGTTTTAATCTTGTGCTGTTTGACCGCCGAGGGATTGTTCCTTCGGCGGTTTTGTTTTGTTTCAGACAAAACGTATAAATGAAAGCCTTTTCCTAATGTATTTGTTCTAAAAAAACCAAAACTTTTTTAGTGCTTTTTTCGGATTGACAATCATTTTTGCTACAGCTATACTTAAGTTAACAAGCGGATTTTCCGCTTTGAATTTTACTGCAGGAGTGACTGTGATGATTGAAAAAATGCAGAAAGCAAACCCCAATATAAAGATTCTGCCGGTGGAAGATGCGGCGTTCCGTAAATACGGTCAGGTCATTACCGGATATGATTTTTCTGATTATATTTCTTACATGGAAGCACATACCGATGCGCCGAAGGTTGGAAATATTTATGTTCCTTCCGATGAGAAAATGGAAGCTTTTCCGGTAACCGCTTCGGTTTCTGCTGATTTTTACGGCGAAATGCCGGTACAGGTCGGCTATTGCAATGGCAGCACCTGCAGCTTGGACGCGCTTGAATACCATAAAGGCAGTGAGATTGATATTGCTGTGACCGATCTGGTCGTTCTGCTCGGCTCGGTTTCTGACATTGTTGATAACGTTTACGATTCCGCTAAAGTAGAAGCGTTTTACATCAAAGCGGGTACTGCTGTGGAGTTCTTTGGGCCGACCCTCCATTTTGCACCTTGCCTTGTAGATGAGAATGGTTATAAATGTGTTGTCGTTCTTCCGCGCGACACAAACTTCCCGCTCGAACATGCAGTGGAAGCGAAGAACAACGAAGACAAGCTTTTGTTGATGAAAAACAAATGGGTTATCGCTCATCCGGAAAGTTCCATGGCAACTGAAAGTGGTGCATATGCCGGTATCAAGGGCGAAAATATTAAATTGAGCATTGGCTGAGTAGGTATCTTTCTCGGCTTGTGTGCCTTGCCCTGTTTGCATCCAAACGGTCGCGGGTCTTCGTTGTCTTGCGGCCGTTTTGTGTTTTGTTTTAAAAACAGGTCGCAGCTTTTATCCTGAAATGCTGCCCTTGACGCAGCAGGGAGGTGTATGTGCTTTTACTGGCCATGTAGCCAATTGATGAAATAAACAGGCTCTTATTACAGCATGAGATCTTTTACTCCATACCAACGATTCCTTTTGAAAGAAAGGAGGAACCCTTTTTATGAGCCAGATTAAATGGGCATGGGAAAGTATGACCGGGTACAAACGGCGATATCTGCTTGCGTTGCTGTGTACGGTGGTAAGCTCGCTGTGTGTGTTCATCAACCCCATGCTGACCCAAATTATTGTTGACCAGGTGTTAATGGGCGTGCCGGGACCGGACGGGGAGGTCGTGCGGAATTTTTCCATCCTCATTCCGATCCTGATCGCCATGCCGCTTATCCATGCGTTCCGTATGAGTATGCTGAGCACCGGTGTGTACAATTGTGACTATGCTTCTCAAGGGATGCTTGTCAACATCCGTGAGCATCTGTATGACCGAATTCAAACGCAGGATAAGACCTATTACGATCACAATCGTACCGGAGATTTGATGACCCGCCTGACTGGTGACCTTGACATTGTGCGAAACGCGTTTTCTTATGTTTTCCGGGAATTCACCATCGATCTGTTTTTATTTGTAACGGTCACGGTGTATTTCCTGACGGTCAACCCGTTGTTTACCCTGGCGGTCATGGCGGTCACTCCGCTTTTGCTGGTGCTGTCCAAAATGTTTTCCAAACGGGTGCGCGCAAAATATGTGATTCTGCGTGAGCGTTTGAGCCAGATGAATGATAAAGCGCAGGAGGATATTTCCGGAAACCGCGTCATCAAAGCGTTTGCCAGAGAAGATTATGAGATTGGTGAATTTGCAAAGAAGAATGATGCGTTCCGGGAAGCGAACATCGATGCGCAGTTTACTTGGTTAAGATATTTCCCCGCGGTGCATGCGCTTGCCAATGTATTAACGGTCGTTGTCGTTTTAGTAGGCGGTTTATTCATCATCAACGGCTGGCTGACAGCAGGCGAATTGGCAGCGTTTTCATCGCTTATTTGGGCAGTCAGTGAGCCAATGCGCAACTTCGGCATCCTGTTAAATGACCTGCAGCGCTTTTTTGCGTCCGCGGATAAGGTCATTGAAATGTATTATGCGAAGCCCCGCATTGTCGATGCGCCGGACGCAGTCGATCTGCCCGGAAAGATGCGCGGAAAGGTGGAATTTCGCAACGTCACCTTTCGATTCGGTGAGAAGGTCGTGTTTGATGATATCTCGTTTGTGGCAAATCCCGGCGAGACCATTGCGGTCATGGGAACGACCGGCTCTGGAAAAACATCCCTTGTCAATCTCATTGAACGGTTTTACGATGTAAACGGCGGCGCCGTCCTGGTGGATGATGTGGATGTGCGGCATCTGACCCTTCATTCGCTCCGCTCTGGCATTGGCATGGCCACACAGGATGTATTTCTTTATTCTGAAACGGTGGACAGCAACATTGCCTATGGTGACCCGGATTTGAGCGAGGAGGATGTGCGTCATTTTGCCGCGATCACTGCGTCTGATTTTATTGATGATATGGAAGACGGGTATGGGACCATCATCGGCGAGCGTGGCGTAGGCTTGTCCGGCGGGCAGAAACAGCGGCTTGCGCTGGCACGGGCGCTGGCTATTCGTCCGTCAATTCTCATTTTGGATGATACAACTTCCGCCGTGGATATGGAAACGGAAAAGTTCATTCAAAACGAACTTGCCAATCTTGATTTTCAGTGTACCAAATTCATTATCGCACAGCGCATTTCTTCAGTGCGCAACGCAGACCAGATTCTTATTCTGGATAAAGGGAAGATTGTAGAACGCGGTACACACAATGAACTCATGCAGAAAAACGGTTACTACCGTGAGATTTTCGATTTGCAGCATGGAGTGGAAAAGGCAGGTGTTATGAATGGCGCGCAATAAGTTTGATATTGACGAATCGCTTGAATCCCCGTTTAATATACAGCATTTAAAACGCAGCTTTATCTATGTGAAAAAATACAAATGGAAGATGCTTTTGGCCCTTGGTGCCTCGCTGCTCAGTGTAATTTTTTCGCTGTTCAGTCCGCTGATTACCAAAGAGGCGCTGGACGTGGCTGTTGTAAACGGCGATGTTCCTTACCTGCTGTGGCTTGGTTTCCTGCTTGCTGCTACAATCGCGCTTTCTATCCTGTTTAATGTAATCCGTTCAAGAATTACAGCGGTAGTAGGGCAGAATATCATTTATGATATCCGGCAGGATCTGTTTACCCATCTGCAGCAGTTGCCGTTTTCTTATTACGACAACCGACCGCACGGTAAAATTCTGGTGCGTGTGGTGCAGTATGTCAACAATGTTTCGGATATGCTTTCCAACGGGATTATCAACTTCTTTTTGGAAATATTCAATCTTGTGTTTGTTACGGTGTTCATGTTCATAACGGATGCGCGGCTTGCCTTGGTAATTCTTGCAGGTCTTCCTGTTCTCGTGCTGATCGTGGGCTCGATCATGCCCAAACAGCGGCGCGCCTGGCAGATGTTTTCCAACAAAAACTCCAACATGAATGCTTATCTGCATGAGAGTATTTTGGGCGCGAGCGTTACCCAAATCTTTACCCGGGAAAAACTCAACGCGAAAATCGGCTACACCCAGTTTCACAACTGTCGCCGTTCATTTTTAAAGGCTGTCTTTGTTTCTAACTGGGTCTGGTATTCGGTTGAGATTATTTCGGTGATTGTCAACGCTTGTGTGTTTGGTTTTGGTGTGTTGGTCATTCGGCCGATGGCAACGTTTGGTACTCTAGTAGCAATGGCGGATTATTCCACCCGTTTCTGGAGACCGATCATCAACCTCGCAAACCTGTACAATAATCTCATCAATACCATCGCTTACCTGGAACGCATTTTTGAAACGATTGACGAGCCGGTTTTGATTGAAGATGCGCCGGACGCGAAAGAGCTTCCTCCCATTCGCGGTGACGTAGAGTTTAAAGACGTCGTGTTTGAATATGAGCCGGGGCATCCGGTGCTCAACCATATGAATTTTCATGTAAAGGCAGGGCAGAGTGTTGCCTTGGTAGGGCCAACCGGTGCGGGAAAAACAACAGTCATTAACCTGATTAGCCGGTTTTATGACCTCACTTCCGGTGCGGTCTTGATTGACGGGCAGGATATTTCCAAGGTAACGCTTCATTCACTGCGCAGCCAGATGGGCGTCATGCTTCAAGACAGTTTTGTGTTTTCCGGCAATGTAATCGACAACATCCGTTACGGAAAGCTGGATGCGACCTATGAAGAAGTTGTGGCGGCGGCTAAAACGGTAAAGGCAGATGAATTTATTCGCGAAATGGAAAATGGTTACGAAACGGAGATCAACGAACGCGGAAGTCGGCTGTCTCAAGGCCAGAAACAGCTTATCTCCTTTGCGCGTACCCTGATTGCAGACCCTAAAATTTTAATTTTGGATGAAGCGACTTCCAGCATTGATACAAAAACCGAACGGTTGATGCAGCAGGGGCTCAATGAGCTTCTGAAAGGAAGAACTTCGTTTATTATTGCGCACCGGCTTTCCACCATTCAGAATTGCGATGTCATTATGTATGTGGATGATGGTGTGATTCAGGAACGTGGTACGCATGAGGAATTGATGGCACTGAAAGGGCGTTATTACGAGCTTTGCATGGCACAGCGCGAAGAGGCTGCCGGATAAAGAAAATACCGTCTGCTCAAATTAATTGGCAGACGGTATTTCTTTTTCCAGAGCCCCGTGTTACAATGAAATCGGAAATATATTCCTTAATTGAAAAATGTTTGCGGGGAGGCGTTTGTATGATTTATCAAAATCCAATCATTCGTGGGTTTCATCCGGATCCGTCTATCTGCCGGGTAGGGGATGACTTTTATCTGGTCACATCCAGTTTTGAATTTTTTCCGGGCGTACCGATCTTTCATAGTAAGAATCTGGTCAATTGGGAGCTGATTGGTCACTGCCTTCAGGATGAGGCACATGTAAAGCTTACTGGTTGCCGTGCTTCCGGAGGAATCTACGCGCCGACCCTGCGGTACCATGACGGGCTGTTTTACATGATCACAACAAACGTGACCGATCATGGTAATTTCATTGTTTATACCGATGACATCCGCGGCCAATGGTCGGAACCGAAATGGATTCAGCACAATGGCATTGACCCGGATTTGTTCTGGGATGATGACGGAACCTGCTATTTTACCGGAACAGGCGGCAGCGGGGATGATTATGGAATCTATATGAGTAAAATCGACCCCAAAACCGGTGAAGCGCTCAGCGATGTTCAACTCATCAGCAAAGGAAGCGGCGGGGTATTTGAAGAAGGCCCGCATCTTTACAAAAAAGATGGCATGTATTACCTGATGATGGCGGAAGGCGGCACCGAATACGGCCATCAGGAAACGATTTTCCGCAGCACATCGGTTAACGGACCGTGGGAAGGCTGCCCGCATAACCCCATTTTGAATCATCGGGACAATATGTACAGCGGCATTAAATGCGCCGGACACGCTGATTTGGTGGAAGATCAGAATGGGAACTGGTGGATGGTGTCTCTCGGTGTGCGTCCGGTTACGATTAACGGTAACCGCTTGATGCTTCATAACCTTGGCAGAGAGACCTTCCTTTCTCCGGTGAAGTGGGAGAATGGTTGGCCGGTTGTTGGTACGGGAAACTGTCATCTGTTGGAGACGGATGCTCCTTTGCCAGGTCCGGCGCCGACTCCGGTTGACTGGAACATGTTTGAGGATTTTGACGGCGAGTGTGTGGACCCCCGCCTGACTTATATCCGGAATCCGCACAAAGAGGATTATAAATTGAATGCGGCGGACAGTTATCTCCTTTTGCATGGTTCGGAACGTGATCTTTCCTGCGCGGACGATTCACCTACATTTATTGGAGTGCGCCAGAGTGAGTTTAACATGCGTGCATCTACGAAATTCGGTGTGAATTTCACGGAGGACGGACAGAAGGCCGGTATCGCCGCTTATTATAATGACAGCTATCATTATGAAATGTATCTCACCCGAAAAGACGGCGAGTACTATGTTTGTCTCAACCGCAGGGTGCATGATTTGGAAGCAGTGACCGTCAGCCATAAGGTGGACTATGACACCAGCATTGAAATGAAAATTGAATCGGATGGCACGGCTTACCGTTTTTATTATCGCACCAAAGGGATGGACTTTATTCCGCTGGGACAGGGAAGTACCGCGGGACTGTGTACGGAACAGACTTATACTATGACCTTTACCGGAACCTTTTTCGGCATCTTTGCAGTGGGAGGAAGCGCGGGCTTTGGCTACTTTAATGCGGAAGTGCTGAAGTAGAAAGAAAAATCTGTAAATTTCTTGTTTGTCTAATAAAAATACCGTTTAAACTGTTTTTCAGCTTAAACGGTATTTTTTTATTTTTTAATAGGAGGGGGAGGCGTTCGTTTCTTTGATAGAGTTGCGTTGGCTTATATGTTTTTGTTTCGGAAAAGTATTTTTATACCAATCCATTGGATTTGTCAAAAACGAGTACAAATTTGTACGTTTTCACAAAGGGTTATATCAATCCGCCGGCATACTTTTTATTTAATTTCACATCACCTTTTTAATATAAGTAGGAATTTATTTTAATTCAAAAAAGCCGGTACTATCCTGAAACCGCGCATCATACAAATAATTAAGACAATACTGTATGGTGTGGAGGTGTGCGGTCAATGAGCCAGCACTCTTTGGAAGACAGAAGTATAGAATTGGCGGAATATTTGATTTCAAATAAAGCAACGGTTCGAAGCACAGCGCAAAAATTTGGTATCAGCAAAAGTACGGTACATAAAGATGTTACAGAGCGCTTGAAACATGTTAATCCTCAGCTCTACAAAGAGGTCGCGGAAATCCTGCAGATTAATAAAGAAGAACGGCATATACGCGGAGGCCTTGCCACCAAACGCAAGTATGAAAGTCAGCACGATCAAAGCATGAAATAACGAAAAATCCTTATATTAAACTTGTATAATGAAGTAAATCATGGTAAACTGTTAACGTTTACGGAGGATGTGAAAGAATGACATTAATTAAAAACATTATTATTGGCGCTGTAATTGGCGTCGCAAACATTATCCCGGGTGTCAGCGGCGGTACCATGATGGTCATTTTAAATGTATTTGACAAAATCGTTGACGCAATCGGGAATTTCCGCAAAAATGTGAAACGTAATATCCTTTTTCTTTTGCCGATTCTTGTCGGCGCGGCTGCGGGAATCCTTGCGTTCAGTAAAGGCATTACCTTCATGCTGGACAATTACCCCATGATCACGAACTTCTTCTTTATCGGTTTGATCGTTGGCAGTGTTCCGCTGGTTTGCCGTTCGGCGTTTCAAAAAAGCGGTGGAAAAATTGAACTGAAAAAAGTTCGTCCGGTTTCTGTCATTGCGTTTTTGGCTGCGTGTGCGTTGCTTGTTGTGATCGCGTTTACCTCGACATCGGAAACAACGGTGGATTTAACCGGTTTTCAGGTGGATTTCGGTACAATGGCATGGCTGTTTTTCGGCGGGGTGATTGCTTCAATCGCTATGATCATTCCAGGCGTCAGCGGTTCGTTTGTTATGGTTTTGCTTGGAATTTACCCAATCGTCACCGGTGCGGTCGCTATGCTCGTTCCGTTTAACATGGATCGGTTTTTGCACATCATCCTGCCGATCGGCCTGCCTGCCGGTCTTGGAATTCTGGTTGGATTACTCGTCGGCGCAAAGCTGATCGATGTGCTCATTAAAAAATTCCCGCAGGAAACGTACTTTGGTATTCTGGGGCTTCTGGTCGGTTCCTTGTTTGACCTGTATCCCGGTTTTGCATTTGACTGGCAGGGAGCAGTATCCGTTCTGGTTTTGCTTGTGGGATTTGCGCTTGCGTATTTTTCAAGCAGCGAGTGGCTTAAATCCAAATTCATTAAAACCGAAAAAAGTGAAAATTAAGGCTTTACAATAGCGGATGAAGCTGGTATAATAATTAAGTCTGAAAAGGACTGCCGTGTACCTTGCCGCAGGAGCATGCCCGTTTCGGGAGAGCACCTTTCCTGCCGCTCAGTCACAGGCGAAATTTTGAAAGAGGTGTATTGTAATGCTGAGAAAAGAAGAAAAAACAGCGGTTATCAACGAAAACAAACTGCACGATCATGACACCGGTTCTCCGGAAGTACAGATCGCAATCCTCACAAAACGGATCAACGATCTGACTGAGCATTTGAAAGTCCATAAGCAGGACCATCATTCCCGCCGCGGCCTTTTGAAAATGGTTGGACGCCGTCGTAATCTGCTCAACTATCTCATGAAGAAAGATATTGAGCGTTACCGTGCAATCATTGCAAAACTTGGTATCCGTAAGTAAAACAGGCTATAAGGCAGGTGGTTTTCCCATCTGCCTTTTGGTATTTATTTAAAGAACAATATGGCAGAGGAGATTAGCACTAAATCAAGTGCCTGAGCATCGGGCGTTTGCTTTAATGCTAGGTCCCTTGCCATAGAGAAACAACAGGAGGTTTATATGGCAAGACAGGCTAAAATTTTCAAAACCATGTACGCCGGGCGTGAACTCATTATTGAAACCGGGAAAACCAGTGAACTGGCAAACGGTTCCTGCTGGGTGCGTTACGGTGAAACAGTTGTTATGGTAAACGTTACCGCAGCGGCAAAACCGCGGCCGGACATTGACTTTTTCCCGCTGTCCGTCGATTTTGAAGAGAAACTCTATGCGGTCGGTAAAATTCCGGGCTCGTTCATCAAACGTGAGTCCCGTCCGAGCGAAAAAGCAATTCTCGCTTCCCGCTGCGTTGACCGTCCGATTCGTCCGCTTTTCCCGAAGGATATGCGCAACGATGTTTCAGTCGTTATGACTGTTCTCGCAAGCGACATTGACAATTCCCCGGAAATCTGCGGTATGATTGGTACGTCCGTTGCTTTGTCTATTTCTGACATTCCGTGGAATGGACCGATTGCCGGCGTCAACGTTGGTTTGGTGGACGGAGAGATCATTCTTAATCCGAATGTTGAGCAGCGCGCAAAATCCGACTTGACTCTGACTGTTGCTGGTACCGCGGAAAAGATCGTTATGATCGAAGCCGGTGCAAATGAGGTTCCGGAAGACGTGATGCTGAAAGCAATCGTTACCGGCCATGAAGAGATTAAAAAGATTGTTGCTTTCATTAGTGAGATTCAGAAAGAAATTGGTAAAGAGAAGTTTACTTTTGAGTCTCAGGAAGTTGATGAAGAACTGTTCGAGGAAGTAAAGGCGTTTGCAATCGAAAAGGTTCGTTACGCTCTTGACACAAATGACAAAAACATTCGTGAAGCACGCCTGCAGCCGGTTATTGATGAAGTTCATGCCGCGTTTGATGAAAAAGTTGGTGAAGAGAATACCGGCATTATTGATGAATGCATGTACAAGCTTCAGAAATTTGTCGTTCGCCGCTGGCTTTTAGACGATGGCAAGCGTGTTGACGGCAGAAAGCTGGATGAGATTCGTCCGCTGGATGCTGAAGTTGCGCTTTTGCCGCGTGTTCACGGTTCCGCATTGTTTACCCGTGGTCAGACTCAGGTTCTTTCTGTTACTACCCTTGGTCCGGTGCGGGATGCTCAGATGCTCGACGGCATTGATGAAGATGAAGAAAAACGCTATATGCACCAGTACAACTTCCCGTCCTACTCAGTCGGTGAAACTCGTCCGAGCCGTGGACCGGGTCGTCGTGAGATTGGTCACGGCGCTCTTGCAGAGCGTGCGCTTCTTCCGGTCATTCCGCCGGTGGAAGAGTTTCCGTACGCAATTCGTGTTGTTTCAGAAGTACTTTCTTCTAATGGCTCTACCTCTCAGGGCTCCATCTGTGCTTCCACCTTGTCTTTGATGGATGCTGGTGTACCGATCAAAGCGCCGGTTGCTGGTATTTCCTGTGGTTTGATTACTGAAGGTGACCGCTGGATGACCATGGTTGATATTCAGGGCCTGGAAGATTTCTTCGGAGATATGGACTTTAAGGTTGGCGGTACACATAAAGGCATTACTGCGATTCAGGTAGATATTAAAATTGACGGTTTGACTCCGGAAATCATTGCAGAAGCGTTTGAGAAAACAAGAAAAGCGCGTATTTATATTCTGGACGAAATCATGCTTCCGGAACTTCCGGCGCCGCGTGAAACCGTTGGTAAATATGCGCCGAAGATGGTTACCACCAAAATTGATGTAGATAAGATCAGCGAAGTAATCGGTAAAGGCGGAAAGGTCATTCAGAAGATCTGTGCTGACTGTGATGTTAAGATTGATGTGGAAGAGGATGGAAACGTCTTCATTTCTGGTCTTGATCTTGATAACTGCAATCGTGCGCTGTTCATTGTCAACACCATTGCAAATGATCCGGAAGTCGGTGCCATTTACAAAGGCCGCGTCACCCGTTTGATGAGCTTTGGCGCGTTTGTTGAGATCGCTCCGGGCAAAGAAGGTCTTGTACACATTTCTAAGCTGGAAGATCACCGTGTGGAAAAGGTTGAGGATGTTGTCAGCGTTGGCGATGAAATCCTTGTCAAGGTTGTTGAAATTGACAATCAGGGCCGCATCAATCTTTCCCGCAAAGATGCTTTAGCGGATATTGCTGCAAAACAGGGTAAATAATTGATTTGTAATGAAAGGCCGAGAGCACAAAGCTCTCGG
>OFMJ01000393.1_pt1 | contig 48372 bp, 38 predicted proteins | sample 1541801 | NCBI WGS metagenome assembly OFMJ01 (sample SAMN04209234, study PRJEB22552) | human gut metagenome | biome: gut; material: feces | host: Homo sapiens | place: USA: Oklahoma
CAAAATTTTCCGAAAAAATTTCGCGGCCAAAGCGGCGGGCCTGGAAAAGCGGCTGTTTACGATAGTTTTGAACCGAGCGAGCGCGACTAGAGGCTTTCTAAAACCAGCGGGGAGCTTAGCCCATCTACCCTATACACCTAGCCAATCCCCGCGGACGTAAAGCCAGCGTTTCACTCCAAGTGAAGCGAGTGGCAGCGAGCGCCCCGCGACTTGCCCGCGGGGGCCTCCCCGCAAAAAAACAGCCGCCCTATTGGGCGACTGCTTTCAAGTGTTGGCGAAAACCTATTTTTCCGGACCGTCTCCAGTCAAGTATCTTCGGCGCCGGCGAGCTTAACTTCCGTGTTCGGGATGGGAACGGGTGGACCCTCGCGGCAATCAACACCAACTATGCAAATTTGCCGCCACTCTTGACGGCTTAGTAATAATACCACATCGTCCCCCAAAATGCAAGGCTTTTCTTCAAAAAATTTTAAAAAACGGGAAAACTACAAAATACAGGATAAATCCCTGTTAAATGCTCAAGATGTGGTGTCGCCCCAGCCGTCCAGATTGGCCCGCTGCATGGCCCCCAGCACCTTGGTGCGCAGATGGGGGAACTGTTTTTCCAGCTGCTTCACCAGGTCGGCGGTGTCTTTCCGGGCGGTGACACCGTCGGCGGGGCAGGCGCTTTTCACAATGGGCAGGGCCAGCCGCCGGGCCGCGCCGGTGATTTCCCGCTCCTCGCAGAAGACAAGGGGACGAATCACCGTGATTTTCTTCCGGGAAAGGTAGGTCTTGGGGGAGAAGCAGCCGATTTTCCCCCCGTAGAACAGGTTCATGAAGAAGGTCTGCACCGCGTCGTCAAAGTGATGGCCCAGGGCCAGCTTGGAGATGCCCTCCTCCACGCAGATGTTGTGGAGAATCCCCCGGCGCATACGGGCGCACAGGGAGCAGGGGTTCTCCTCCTTGCGCTCCTCGAAAATCAGGGGGCCCAGGTATGTCTTTCTAATTATATAAGGCACGCCCAAGGAATCGCACAATCCCTGTATCTGGGAGTAGTCCCCCGGCACACCCCCAAAACATGGGTCGGCGGTGACAGCCACCACCGAGAAGTGCTTGGGGTAATATTGAGAGAGCTCCGCCAGGGCGCACAGCAGAAACAGGCTGTCCTTGCCGCCGGACACCCCCACGGCGATTCTGTCCCCTTCCTCGATGAGCTGGTATTTTTCCACAGCGGCCCGCACGCGGCCGGTCAGTTTATCCATAGTTCCGCCTCCTATTATAATAGTATAGAGAAAAGGGGATTTTTCACGCCCCGTGGAAGAACCCGTCGAAGCCTGGCGCGTGGTTGGCTTCTTTGCAGGCTTACCGGTTTGGGCCCGGAAAAGCCTCTAATTTTCGTTTCACCGTTAAGTCCCCTGGAAAAAGTCGTCGTAGCTGGGTACCTTGTAGATTTGCTTCAAGGCTTTCAGCAGGGACACCGGTACGTTGTACCGTCCGTTCTCCATTTGGGAAAGTATCTCCCGGCTGATGTCAAAGCCTAAAAGCTGCAATTGCGCCACGGCCATGGCTTGGGTCAGCCCGGCGGCTTTGCGGAGCCTTCGCAAATTGTCGCCCAGGGTAGTATTCCTGCGAAGCTTTTGTTCCAAGTTGCACCCCACCCAACATAAAATGTAATATATAGATTCCAAAAATCTACTTGATTGTATAAGGGATTCCACGTATAATGGGAAGGAAAATCTTCCAAAACGAAGTGTGGTATCACATGGAAAACAAAATTGAGTACGACACAGAATACATGGCGCGGGAATTGATAGAGCTCTGCCCCCAAGCGCCGGTGGAGCTGCTCCAGGAGCTGCGCTGGCTGTACCGCCATCAGGAGCTGGGAGCCTACCTCTGCGGCCAGGGCCCACAGGAAAGGGAGAAGCGGCAGGATTTGCTGCGCCAGCTCCAAGAGGACGGCCACCCCGCCTACCTGGCGTTGGCAGCTTACGGCCTGCTGCTGGAAAACAAAAATCGCGCGTGAGAAAACAAGAGATAATACAGCAAAAACAAGAGATTAAGAGAGGATTGGAAAAGCCAATTAAAAAAACCGGGAAAACCTGTTGACACCGGGGAAAAGCTGTGCTATCATACATAGGCGCTTGAAAAAGCGCCTTGTTTTGTTTGTTCACCTTTGGAAATACATGAAACAAAAGCTTGGAGGTAACGCAAATGTCAACCACAATGCCGAAAGCCGGTCAGATTGACCGCAAATGGTATGTCATCGACGCCGCCGGCAAGCCCCTGGGCCGTGTAGCCGCTCAGGCCGCTGTGCTGCTGCGGGGCAAGCACAAGCCCACCTTCGCTCCCCATGTGGATTGCGGCGACCATGTCATCATCATCAACTGCAAGGATGCCGTCCTCACCGGCGGCAAGGCGGAGAAGAAGTACTACTACCGCCACACCGGGTACATCGGCCACCTGAAGGCCACCCGCTATGACACCCTGATGAGAACCAAGCCGGAGCTTGCTATGGAGCTGGCCGTGAAGGGCATGATCCCTTCCAACTCCATCGGCCGCACCGCCATGACCCGCCTGCGCGCCTACGCCGGCAGCGAGCACAAGCACGCCGCCCAGAAACCCGCTGAGTGGAACCTGTAAGGAGGAGTTAAACGATGTACGAATCTGCACCTTATTTCTACGGCACCGGCCGCCGCAAGAGCAGCGTGGCCCGGGTGCGCCTGTATCAGGGTACCGGCAAGGTCACCATCAACGACCGCGACATTGACGATTATTTCGGCCTGGACACCCTGAAGTATATTGTCCGCCAGCCCCTGGCCCTCACCGGCACCGACGAGAAGTTCGACATCGTCTGCCGCGTGTCCGGCGGCGGCGTCACCGGCCAGGCCGGCGCTATCCGCCACGGCGTGGCCCGCGCCCTGCTGCAGTATGACAGCGAGAACCTGCGCTCCATGCTGAAGAAGGCTGGTTTCCTCACCCGCGACCCTCGTATGAAGGAACGCAAGAAGTACGGCCTCAAAGCTGCCCGTCGTGCGCCTCAGTTCTCCAAGAGATAACAGGCCCGGCAAACCAATTCAAAAATGCTCAAAAAGCCCGGAACCATGCGGTTTTCCGGGCTTTTTCCTTTCCAAAAAGTCTGTTGTCCTTTGTCCGATTTTGGAAGGATTTGACCTCGCCTGACCCGGTTTTTCTTGATTAATAATGGGGCAACAGGCCCTTTTTGACCCCGTTATGATTAAAAAATGGGGCAACTGCGAGCCAAAATCGGGGTGTTTTAGAGGGCATTTTCCCCTTCATTTTTTCGATTCCATGACGGCCTTTGTGAACGGTTTTTCTTTTGAAGGGGATGTCCTGATTTGTCAGGATTTGACCAAACCAAATCCAGTTTATCTTGTTCTTCTGAGTTGCCGCTGTTACGTTTCAAGTGGACGAACTCGCACATTTGGGTCCCGCACCCACAACAGGGGTTTCCCGGGGCCATTTTGCCATCTGTCCCCCACCGGGGCGGGTTTTTCCCCGGGGAAATAGGGAACAAGCTGCTTTTTCAAAAAAAAATTGGCAAATCACGGGCTGTGGGCTGCATGTTCATGCAAAAATTAGAACGCACGTTCGCAATGAAAACGCAACTGCCTGGCGCCAAAGCCCGCGCTGGGGGTGGGGTGGGGGAAATCCCCGGAGTTTGGGCGTTTTCAGGGTCTGTCCATTTTGTATGAGTTCTTAAGGTTTATGCACCTGGTTTACAAAATATCCCGGAGATACCTGGAAAGTTCCGAAAGATAAATGAATAAAAATCCAGAAAAATTTCATTTTTGAGCCCCCTCTCGCCGGGGCTGGTTCCGTTTTTGATACATTTTGCACAGGCCGCGGTTTCCATAATTTGAAAAATTTCCGGGGATACGGGGGAAATTTGCAGGTTTCAAAGGGTTATGTCAAGGAATATTCCATTCGGATTTGGGTGTACTGCACAAAAGAACCCGGAAAAGAAGTTTGACACCTCGTCGCTTTTTTACTATACTACCCCCTGGAACCGCCCAAAGGGGCGGCGAAAGGAGTTATTGCTATGTACGGCAGACACATGAAGAAGGCGCCCAGGCTTCTCGCCATCCGGGGAGCGGCGGCGCTAATCCTGGTCCTGGCCCTTAGTATATTCCCCTTCGCCACGGTGATGGCGAACACGGTCTCCGCCAACGTCATCGACGGGGACCAGTCCTACACCTTCAACATGAGCAGCACCAGCCTGGAGGACATCCTGGCCCAGGCGGAGGAGCGGGGCATGGAGCCCCTGGGCCCCCTGGACGTGGCCGAGCGCGTGGAGGGCACCACCACGGTGGTGGTCCGCCGGGGCGTGGAGCTGGCTGTTTCCGAGGCTGGCGAGGAAAGCCAGCTGGTGGCCTACGTGGGCGACACCGTGGAGCAGGCTCTGCTGGACAACAGCATTGTCCTAAAGGACGAGGACGAGGTGAGCCCCAGCCGCGACACGGTGATTGCGGGCGACACCCAGGTGGAAATCCGCCGGGCGTGCCAGGTGGTGGTCCTGGCCGACGGCGAGAGCCGCACGGTCACCCGCATTGGCGGCACGGTGCAGGACGCCCTGGACGAGGCCGGGGTCACCGTAGGGGAGAGGGATTCCCTCAATTATGAAACGGACAAGCCCTTGTTTGACAAGATGCACATCCGGGTCACCCGGGTGATGGATGTGCAAATCACCGCCGACGGGGAGACCAAGGCCTATGAGACTTCCGCCCAGACCGTGGAGGACGCCCTGGAGAAGTGCGGCGTCCAGCTGGGCGAGGAGGACCGCGTGGAGCCCGCCCTCACCGAGAAGGTGAAGGACGGCATGGAAATCACCGTCCGCCGTGTGGAAGTGAAGGAGGAGGTCCAGACCGAGGAGGTCGCCTACGAGACCGAGTACCAGGACACCGCCTCCCTCTACGAGGGCGAAACCCAGGTGAAGACCGAAGGCGTCCCCGGCGAGAAGGAAGTCACCTACAAGGTGACCTACGTGGACGGCGAGGAGGAGAGCCGGGAAGCGGCCTCTGAAAAGGTGACCAAGGAGCCCGTGGCCGAAGTGGTGCTGCGGGGCACCTCCCAGAAGGAGGAAGCCTCCGGCGGCGTGGACGTCAGCGGGGGCAACGGCACCGGGAACGTGGCCGGCACCTTTGTGGATATGTATGGCAACACCGTTTCCTACAGCTCCATGATGAGCGGTACCTGCACAGCCTACTCCGTGCCCGGGGGCACCACCTCGCTGGGCTGGGACGCCGTGTACGGCGTGGTGGCGGTGAACCCCAACATCATCCCCTACGGGACGAAGATGTACATCACCTCCCCCGACGGCAGCGTGGTCTACGGCTACGGCGTGGCCGGTGACACCGGCGGCGCGGCCATGGCCGGGGATATCCTTGCGGACCTGTGCTACAACACCCTTGAGGAGTGCAGCCAGATTGGCCGCCGCACCATGAATATCTATATCCTCTCTTAAAAAGGAGAAAGCCAAAGGCTGTCGCGAAAGCGGCGGCCTTTTTTTCTGCCTGTGGGGCAGGGGCGGCCCGCCCTTGTAATTTGGGGCGGTTTCCAGTATAATAGGCAGAGAGTAACGGCCTGGAAAGGAGCGGCTTTTATGGAATTCATGTTCCCCATTGTCATTTTGGCGGCTGGGCTCATTTTGATTTTCTCCCTCTCCAAGGAGAACAAGGTTTTCTTCCTGGCGGGAGGCTACTTCCTGGTGCTGGGCGCCTGGCTGCTGGTGGACCGCATCTATCCCGACGCGGGCGCCTTTGCAGGGGGCTGGGGCATTGCCTTCCGGGTGCTCACCGCCGCGGTGCTGGTGGTGCTGGCCGTGGTGTTTGTCAAGGAGTACCGGAAGAACCGGAAGTCCGCCCGGGGGCAGGAGGCCAAGGAGCTTCCCGCCCAGGAAAAGGACGACACAGACGACCCAGAGGGGCTTTTCTAAGCTGGCAGGGAAAACGCGGGAAAGAGAGGGAACTGCATGGAAGCGGTATTGACAGTGATAAGCAAGGTGGCGGTGATGCTCATCCTCATTGTGGTGGGCTACCTGGTGACGAAAAAGGGGATGCTCACCGAGCGGGGCGCCTCGGAAATCACCACGCTGCTCATCCAAATCGTCACCCCCTGCCTGATTGTCAATTCCTTCCTCACCTCAGAGGACAGCCTCAGCCCGGGGGAGCTGCTGCTCTCCGTGGGCACCTCGGCCCTGGCCATCGCCTTGAGCATCGGCCTGAGCCTGCTTTTCTTCCGCAAGGAGCCCGAGGGCCGCAAAAAGGTGCTGCGTTTTGCCGTCAGCTTTAGCAACGCCGGCTTTATGGGCCTGCCCTTGGTGGAGGGCATTGTGGGCAGCAAGGGCGTGATGTACGGCTCCTTCTTCATTGTGGTGTTCAATATCTTCTGCTGGACCTACGGCTACAGCATGATGAGCGGCGGCCAGAAGATGAGCTTGAAGGTGCTGCTGTTCAACCCGGGCATCATCGGCCTGCTGTTTGGCCTGCCCATCTACTTTTTGGATTTGCACCTGCCCGCGGTCATCACCGAGCCGGTGGGCTTCTTCGCGGATTTGAACACGCCCCTGGCCATGCTGATTATCGGCAGCTATGTGGCCAAGGTGGATTTGCAATCCTTCGTCTCGGATTTTGCGGTGTACAAGATGGCGGCCCTGCGGCTGCTGGTGGCCCCGGCGCTGTTTGTGGTGTGCCTGCTGTTCATCCGCCCCTCCCAGGAGCTGTTTGTCACCAGCGTTATCCAGGCCGCCTGCCCGGTGGCCGCCAACACGGTGCTCTTCTCCGTGCAGTATAAAAGGGACTCCGCCCTGGCCTCGAAAACGGTGGCGGTAAGCACGGTGCTTTCTATTATTAGTATACCACTGATGACCATCTTGGCACAGGGGCTATGCAACATATTGTATTTAGTATAGGAAAAGGCGCGCTGCCCGGTGGGCGGCGGGCCTTTTTATCTTTCTGGGCGGTACCCGTTGAAAAAGCGGGCTCTATCGTGTACAATAGGGAAAAAGACGGTATGGGAAAGGATGGTAGCGCAAATGACTTACGTGGCGCCTTCGCTGCTGGCGGCGGACTTCTCCGCCCTGGGCGCGGAGCTGAAAAAAGTGCGGGAAGCGGAGATTCTTCATATCGACATTATGGACGGCAACTTCGTGCCCAATTTGACCATGGGGCCCCAGGTGGTAAAGGCGCTGCGGGGCAAGACGGACCAGGAGTTCGACCTGCACCTGATGCTCCGCCACCCCCTGCAGTACGTGCCCATGTTCCGGGAGGCCGGCGCCGATTGGATTACCTTCCACATCGAGTGCGATGACGACCCCCGTACTGTACTGGCCTCCATTGAAGCCTGCGGCGCGAAGCCCGGCATCGCCATCAAGCCCGGCACCCCGGTGGAGGAGCTTTTCCCCTTTGGGGAGCAGCTGCACCACGTGACGGTGATGACCGTGGAGCCCGGCTTTGGCGGCCAGAAGCTCCAGGAGTGGCCCTTGAAGAAGGTGCGCACCCTCAAGGCGCACTTCCCCAACCTGCTTATCGAGGTGGACGGCGGCATCAACCTGGAGAACGCCCACATCGTCCGGGAGGCGGGCACCGACGTGCTCATCGCCGGCACCGCGGTGTTCACCGCCAAGGACCCGGAGCAGGCCATCCAGCAGCTGCGCGGCGAGCCGGTGTAAACACCAAAGCCAAGCCCTTGCCATACAATGGAGTAAAACCCAGGAAGCGAGGTGCTGCACGTGCGATTGAAACGGCCGGCGCAGCCCCTTGTGTTCCAGTTCCAAAGGGCGGGCAGCCTGTGCGCCGCGGTGGCGTGCCTGTATCAGGCCTGGCCCAAGCTGGAGGCGTCCCTGTGCCTGTACCGGGGCGTCTATTACTTAAAAGCAGCAGCAGCACTGCGGCAGCGGCAAAGCGTCCGGCGGCTGGCGGCGCCCTTCGGCAAGCCCCTGGGAGCCTGTCCTGTTTTCTACGCCTATTGCGAGGAGCACGGCCGGTGCCTCTCCACCAACGCGGTGGAGGAGCTGGGCGGGGCCCTCTGGGGAAAGTGAGAGAAAGGCCTGTGCCCGTGATGCAAGACTCCCCTGTAAAGGGACAGAACTTTGCGGGAAAACAGGCGCGGCGCAGGGGAAAACTTTTTTCCAGCGGCAGGATTTTTTGTCACTGACCGGAAATATGGACAACTTCTCCAAGCTTTGCCGCGAAAAAGAAACGATTTTACAAAGAAGCGCACAAAACAAAAAGCCCGCAAAAGGAGCGATGGACAAACCTTCCAAAAATGCGCCACATTGTAGAGGGAAAATATGGGGATTTCTCCAAATCGTAACAAAAGGTTACAAGAAAAAATCCCCAGAAATGGCTTAAGACCGCCATTTGTAGCCATTTTTGGCTTTGCGTTGTCCCGGCAAGGATTTGCGTAAAAACTTGAAAAAAGGGCTTGCATTTTTCAAAGACAAAGATTATTATATAGATAACTTCAACTCACGGGGAAAAAGCCCTGTGAGAATCTAAAATTTAAGAGGGTTGAAATTATGAAGAAAAGCAAGTTTCTGAAGAAATCACTTGCGATGCTTCTGGCGCTCATGCTGGTCGTCGCAATGATTCCGCTCAGCGCTTCCGCTGCAGAGCTTGGCCTGGAGTCCATTTATGTAAATGGAAGCCTGACCAACCTGGCAAGCGAGTTCACCGTTGATGTGAGCTCTACTGCTACCAGCGTGAAGGTGGGCACAAACGAAGACTTGACTGGAGAGTACAAGCTTTACGCTCTGACCTCCGGCCAGGTAAAGACGGAGATTCCCCAGTGGAACGCCGGCAATGGTGGCAAGGAGTTGGATTATGCCACCTACCTGCAGGGCGATTCCATCAAGTTCCAGCTGGTCGAAATCTCCCAGAATTTGACCGAGATTGAGGTTGCCACCTACACCATGAAGCTGAACCCCGTGACGCCCAACAACCTCACCGACCTGGCAAGCGTTACACCTCGCACCGGCGTGTACAGCGCTACCTTTGACAACGTTGCCAAGGAAGTGCATGTGGTTCTGGCCCGTCAGACTGCTCGTGCTAACGATGCAAAGAACACCATCACTGCCGATGATGATAGCATGCCTGCTACAATTGAGGTCACTGCCGCTAATAATGCTACTATCAATGACAAAACCACTGATACTGTTAGTGCCAAAGACGGCGCTAGCTTTGAGGTCAAGGCTGCTTCCGGCCGCGTGAGCAAGTTCACTGTGGTTGTGGATGAGTACCGCGATGCTCTGGACACCTTCACTATCACCGGCCTGAACGGCGAAGAGTACACCGGCGTGTTCTCCGATGCCAACATGGATGACATCGACGACACCATCACCGTGTACCTGCCTGTGGAAGCTGTCCGCGAGCTGCCCTATGGCGACAAGACTGAAAACCCCGAGCTGGCTGTTTCTTACGTGTCCGCTGGCAACGTGAACGCCGATGTGAATGTTACCATCAGCGGCAAGACCACCGCTGTGGCTTCCGACGGCTCCAAGAAGGTTGTGTTTACCGATTTGGGCGAGGACGGCAAGGAAACCATTCCTGCCAACAGCTATGTCACCGTAAAGCGCCTGTCCGCTGAGAGCACCGCCAATGGCGCTACCCAGCACTACAACTTGAAGGTTGCCCTGGAGCTGGATGCCAGCACTGTGATCAGCAGCGTTCTGGTAAACCGCACTTGGGCCGAGGTTGGCGAAAAGGACATTGTTGCTGAGCTTCCTTCTAAGTGGGTGGATGGCAACGATGATACTCACACTACTACACCCGGTGCGGTTTATGTCCAGGTGACTACTGCTACTGTAGTAAAGGATGTAGCTTTGAACGGTGTGCCTGGTCAGTCTTCTGATAAGAAAACTTGGACTTGGGGCACCGCCGATTTGTCCACCAAGAAGATCCTGACTGTCACCGCTGAGAACGGCGACCGTTATCAGTACAACCTTTCCGCTACTGTGGCTCCCTATGTGAGCAGCGCTTCCATCACTGGTTTCTGGCTGGTGAACGGCACCACTCGCATCGAGGCCAAGTCCATCGAGAACAACACCATTACGGTGGAAGTCCCCTACATGACCATCAACCTGGCGGAGGACTGGAAGCCCTACATCACTCCTTCCAGCGGCGCCAAGGCGCAGGCCTGGAATGGCGGAAACTATTACGACTGGATTAACGGACAGTATACTACTGCTCCTGTGCGCGGCGTTGGCGGTGCAAGCTTGGCAGATGAACTTGCTACGAATGGTGTTGTCTTGAAGGATGCTATTCGTGCGGTTTCTAAAAATGACGAGAAAGTCAAGGGCACCTATGACCTGAAGATTGTCCTGGCTGCTCCTCAGACTGGCAAGACCCTGGAGAACTTGTACATCACTGCCCAGCCCGAAGCTTTGGAAACCGATTCCAGCAATCAATGGATTAAGCGTACTGATAAGGAAATTTATCGTGCCATTTCTGATTCCAACAAGTTCCGTGCGTATGTAAGCGAGAAGACCGATGGGAACCATATGGTGGGCGACATCAATATGGAAATCGCTCCCAGCCTGACTAAGAAAAATGATAACAACCTGACGTATATCAATGTTGTTATCGATTACGCCACCAATAATGGCGGAGTTGCATTCTTCAGAAAAGGCCAAAGCGGCAACTATTTCCCGCTGACTGCTACAACCAATGATGATAACGAGAGTTCCATTACTGGCAAATTGCTGGAAGATGGCGACCAGATCTTGGTTCTTCCTGAAGAGGTTGCCCGTTGGGCTATGATTTATCAGGATAAGACGTATGATGCTGATAGAAACACCTACGATGAAATTAATGGCGGTCATGAGTATCCCGCTGGTTCTCCCTCCGCGAAGGATGTAGCCGACTACGGCACTGTGTACACGGTGTCCATTAAGACTGCTACTGCTGAAACGGAAGCTCAGCTGAATACCTTCAAGGTTGGCGAAGTCACTTTGACTGTTGACAACACCACCAACACCATCACTGGTGAACTGCCTTGGAGTTATACTGTTGCTTCCAAGAATGATACTTCTAAGGCTACTTTTGCTGAATTCACGATGAGCGACTATGCCAAACTTACCGATGGTGTTGTGAGCTTCTTCTCCAACGGCGATGTCGATGGGGACGGCGAGGCAGATAATATTGCTGCTCGTGCCGGCGGTGATTATTCTAACCGTAAGTTCCTGTTCGTACAGGGCGCTAATAACACTGTGACCGTTTATCGTGTGGACGAAACCAATGCTGCCGGTGTAATTGGCTCCAACAGCGGCAGTATGACTGGCGTAGGCGAAGGCAAGATTGAGGTGCGCGCTGAGAACCGTCTGGACAACAAGACCGACTATTCCAAGACCACTTACACCTTTAAGCTGACCTATGCTGATCCTTCCAACGAGGCCGAAATTAAGACCTTCTCCATTGGCAACTACACTGGCGTCATCGACGGCCGTAACATCACCCTGAATGTGCCCTACGGCACCGACCTGACCAACATGGTTGCCACCTTCACCACCTCCATCGGCGCCACCATTAAGGTGAACGACCCTGTGGGCGGTGTGGGTATGATCAGCGGTTCCACTTCTGTGAACTACACCAATCCCGTGAAGCTGTATGTGCTTTCCGAGTCTAAGAAGAACAGAGTGGAGTACACCGTGACTGTGGACGAGGGCCTGTCCTTCAGCGATGTGAACTCTGGCGACTGGTTCTACGACAACGTGATGGATGCTGCTAACAACGGCTATGTGTCCGGTTATCCCGATGGCACCTTCAAGCCCAACGGCTCCACCACCCGTGCCGAGTTTGCCAGCATGATCGCCAAGGCAATGGGCTATGAGTCCGAGCCCAGCGATTCCGACACCATGTTCCCCGACGTTCCCAACGATTTCTGGGGCAAGGCTGCAATCAACTTCTGCGCTCAGAACGGCATTATCGAAGGCTATGATGATGGCACCTTCAAGCCCAACCAGACCATCACCCGCCAGGAGGCTGCTGCTATCCTGAACAACGCTTTCGATCTGGCTGAGAAGTACGGTATTTCCGATGAGCAGTTCCCCGACGATGGCAAGATCGCCAATTGGGCTTCCGACCACGTTTACGCTGCTAAGGCTTCCGGCCTGATGAACGGCGATAAGGACACTGGTAACTTCCGTCCCACCGATACGATTAAGAGATGCGAAGCCGCTTCCATTCTCATGAATGCGAACCGCGCTGGTTTGATTAAATAAGGTTTCAACTCTACTTAATTTTTATGATTACCCCATAGGATAAGGGCGCTGCTTCGGCGGCGCCCTTGTTCTATGTTTCAGGAAAAGCAATCATTTTGTGCAAGTTCTTCATGGGTATGGAGGTGCTGGGCGGAGCCCTGTGTTCCTTTTGGAAAAACCTTTTCTATCGCAAAAAAGGCCCCTTGCCAATCCGCTTTTGCGGTATGTGGCGAGGGGCCTTCCCTTGTTTTTAAAAGTTAGTTATCAGCTAAGAACAAGGCGAGTCATACTCCGATGGGACAGACAAAAGGGACAGCTCGCGCTGTCCCTCCTGCCTATGGGGTAATCATAAAATTAAGTAGAGTTGAAACCTTATTGATTCAGTGCGTTCACCATGATGGACGCAGCTTCAGCTCTTGTAATCTTACCAGTGGGACGGAAGGTTCCATCCTCTTCATAGCCCTTCATCAGACCAGCGGCCTTAGCCTTGTAAACGGCATCCTTAGCCCAGCCAGCAATGGTGGAATCATCAGGATACAGTTCGTCAGAAGCCTTGGAAACGCCCATAGCCTTGACGATCATGCTGGCGGCCTCCTGACGGGTAATGGTGTTGTCAGGACGGAAGGTGCCATCCTCCTCGTAACCGGAGATGATACCCTGAGCCTTGCAGTAGGCAATGGCCACTACGCCGTAATCGTCCTCATCCACGTCAATGAAGGGGCTGACAGCCGTGCCGTCGTTGCTCACACCCAGCATCTGGGTCAGCATGATGGCAAAGTCACGGCGGGTTACGCTATTGCCGGGCTTGAAGGTGCCATCGGGATAACCGCTGACAATTCCGTTGGCCGCGGCCTGCATAATGTTGTTGTAGTACCAGTCGCCAGAGTTCACATCAGAGAAGGCCTCGGCCACAGTTACGGTAACAGTGTAAGGATTGGTCTTGTCGCCATCCTCAGAAGTGACCTGCAGGCGCACAACCTGGTTGAAGTTCAGAGAGGTCTTGCCGCTCTTAACTTCCTCGCCAGCCTTGGAGTCCAGAGTCACCTTGGCGTAATCGGACACGGTGAAGGTGGGAACCAGGCCGTTCAGGTCGGTGCCGTAGGGCACAACCACGGAAATGTTGTTGCCGTTGAAGGTGCCGCGGGAGTTGCCAATGGAGAAGCTGCTCATCACAGCCTCGGTGTTAGCAGCATTGTACTGCAGCTTAAAGGTGTAGGCCAGCTTAGAGGTGCCGTTCTCAGCCACCACGCACAGGGTGTTCTTGTTAGAAACGGCCGCGCTGACATTGGGAATCCGGTACTTGGCCGGTACCCACTGGCTACCATTGTAAACATACACATTTACACTGTTTCCAGCGCTGCGGACGAACAGCAGCTTCTGATTGCTGATAGAAGCATCATCGGCAATGCCGTCGCCATTCTTGTCACCGTCGGAGTACAGGTAGTTATTTCTATTAGCCTTCAGCACACCATCGGTGGTCAAGGTAGCATAGGGAGAATTGGTCTTAAAGGTCAGGAAATAACCGTAATCGTATGCGTTCTTGCTTTCGTTGGCATCGGGATCAGCGTTAATCTTGTCAAGATCATCCTGGCTGATGGTGTAGCTCCAAGGCAGGTTGCCGGAGATCTCAGCGGAGGTAGAAGCGTCGTGGGTGTCGGTAACCTTCAGGCCAACGCCGTCCACAGCGATGTCATACATCTGGCGCTCGTCAGAGGCACCCTGGGCGTCCTCTTTCAGAATGTAAACGGTGCCCTTGTGTGCATCAGTAAAGGAAATATTACCATTTTTGGCAATCTCAACATTACGAGCAACGTCCTCAGGCAGAACAATCACATAATAAGCGTTGCCAGTGGTTTCATAGGTAGTGGAGTCAGTATAAGGAATAGAATCCTGATTGAATTCAACATTCACATCAGCCAAGTCGGACAGGCGGACAGCATCTTTGTATACACTGGGAGGTGTAGCATTATTCAAACGGGCAAGGTAAGCCACGCCGTTGTTGGTGGTCTCAATGTCGGTGAGGATGCGGTACAGCTCGTCAGGATTGATGGCATAGATGGACTTGGTGCTCAGAGAGTGAGGCACAGTCACCTCGATGGTGCCCTGCATGCCCTTGGCAGTATCCTTCTGGGTAATGCCGTTGCTGGAGGTGGCAACCACGCTGTTGTCCTCGTTCACGCGGTCGTAAACCTCGGAGCAGAACAGTCTCTCCGCAGTAGGATCGTTCTGGATGGACATCTCAAAGCGAGAAACAGTCACGTCCTTCTGGGTGACAGGCTTCTCCAGCTTCACAACCACGGTGTAATTCTGGCGGTAAGCCTGGTCGTTCATGTTCACGGCGGAAATGGCGTTGGCCACGGAAATGCTCATAGAGCCATTGGGATCGCCGGGAATGTTGTCGTTGAAGCTGTTTACTGTGGTATCAGATTCATTATACAGATCGCCCAAGGTGGTAACACCGTTGCGGACAGCGATGTCATTTCTGTTGGTGTCGTTCTTGTTAGCAGGAGCAATAGCGCCATTATACATAGCAGTAGCAGCACTGTTGGTGGTGGCGTAAATGGTCCAGTCCTTCACATTCAGAGTCATGTAGGGAACAGTGAAGGTGATGGTGTTGCCGGAAATGGTGCCCTCAATCTCCTGGCCGTTGCCCTTGATGTAGATCTTGTTCATCTTGGCTTCGGTGGAGTTGGTCTCCACAGTAGCGGACAACACATAGGTCTGGGTGTCGCCGTTCTCGGCCTCCACAACAACCTGCTTGCCCTTGGAGATGTCCAGGCTATCCTGAGTACCGTCATGGGGCTCGCTGGTATCAGAGAACCAATACTTCAAACCGTCGATTTTCTTATCAGGGGCACTTGCATCAATATTAGCGTAGTACCAAAAATCGTTAACTACGGTGACATTTTCATTCTCGTCAGTGTACAGGTCAATCTTAACATTCTTCAGATCAGTATTGGTGGGCATCACAGCGGTGATCTGGTCGCCGTCAATGGTGGCCTCAATGCCGTTGAAGAAGGCGCGCTTAATAGCGGTGTTCTCGCTCTCGGCCAGACGCACGGTCAACTTGTAGGTCTGCAGGTCGTCATAGCCGGCAGCGTCCATGGTGATGGTGAAGGTCTCGGTATAGTTAGGTGCATTGATCAGTTCGCCAACGTTGAAGGGATCGCCGCTCTCGTAAGGCTTGTTATTGATTTTGATGGTCCCCTCGTTGCCGTACTGCTCGAAGATCACAGGCAGGGTGATGTCAACAGGCTTGCCGTACTCGTTGGTGCCCAAGCTCTTGGGCAGAACAACTTCCACGGTAGGACCGCCAGCAGCATTCTCGTTGATGGTGCCCTTGTAATCACCCAGAGCAAAGGAGGTCAGCACGCCAACTTCCTTGACAGTGATATCCCAGCGAGCCTGGTTCTTGCCGGACTCGGAAGTGACCAGGATGTAAGCGCCATCAGTGGCGGAAACAGCCACATCGTAATAGTGGTCATACTGATTGGTAGTAGCGGTGCCAGTAACAGGAGCAAAAGTGGTATTTTTTCCACCAACGCTCAAAACTGCATTATCCTGAGTAGCCACACGGAAGTGAGCCGGATGGGTATCGGAGGCGGAGTTCTTCGGAACGGTCAGGATAATCTCATGGGAACCGTTGTTGATGTCCACATCGTAAGAACCGGTGCCCTCAGTAGCAGAGTTCACATCCAGGCTGGCGGTGGTGGAAACAGCCACGCCGTTGACAACCACCTTCAGGTTTTCGCCAACCTGCTTGCCGTTCTCGTCCACCAGCTGCATGGTCAAGGTCCAAGTGGTATGACCAGTGCTGTTGGGAGCGGAGGTGGCGTAGGTGAGGAAGTCAAATGGCTTATCAGCAGTATTAGCGGTGACTTCCCTCTTGTCGGAGGTTTTAGTCTCCAGCACATACAGCTTGCCCTCTTTGCCGCCGTAGTTCAGCGCGTTAGGAGCAATGCTGAGTTTGACGCCTGTGGACTCATAATGCGCATCCACTTCAAACGTACCATTTTCGTTCGCGACCGTGAGGTCGTTCACGTAGAGGTAGTTCAAAGCAGGCTGCGTCTGAGCGGCAGACGCGCCGAGCGGAATCATTGCGACGACCAGCATGAGCGCCAGAAGCATCGCAAGTGATTTCTTCAGAAACTTGCTTTTCTTCATAATTTCAACCCTCTTAAATTTTAGATTCTCACAGGGCTTTTTCCCCGTGAGTTGAAGTTATCTATAAACTCGCACGGGGGGAGGAGGGTGCGGGGAGAGGGCCCTAAACCTGGCTTTTCCTTCCACGAGAGGGCGAAATCCTGTTGAAAAACGGCGGCGGTGCAAAGGCTTGCAGCTGGCGAAAAAGTTTGAACGAGCGGTGCTAAAAAATCCCCGGCAGAGGCTTCTCAAATAATTCTGCCGGGGATTACTTCAGATATACCATGACGCCTTGCAGGGTGCGCAAAAGCGGCTGCCGCGTGGAGTGGCGGCAGCCGCTTTTAGAAAGGAGTTCTGTTGTTATCGATACAGGGGCCCGTAGTGCTTGCAGGCGGCAAAGTCAGCGGCCTCGGTGTCCTTGGTGCCAAAGGCGGCCCAGGCGTGGGGGCGGTACACCTTTTCCTGGGGCACGTTGTGCAGGGCCACAGGGATGCGCAGCATGGAGGCCAAGGTAATCAGGTCGGCGCCCACATGGCCGTAGACCGTCACGCCGTGGTTGGCGCCCCAGTTGGCCATGACGCTGTACACGTCCCGGAAAGCCCCCTCGCCGGTGGTGCGGGGCACAAACCAGGTGGTGGGCCAGGTGGGGTCGGTGCGCTGGTCGATGGGGGTGTGGATGCCATCAGGCAGGTTGGCGGTCCACCCCTCGGCGATTTGCAGCACAGGGCCCACGCCCTCCACAATGTTCACCCGGAGCATGGTCACAGGCATCTCGGCGGTGCAGCGGAAGTGGCTGGAGAAGCCGCCGCCCCGGAAGTACTCGTAGTTGGCCCGGCGCCAGTCGGTGGCCTCCAGGCAGGCGCGCATGTCCTGCTCGGTCATATCCCAGAAGGGCTTCATCACGTGCTCGCCCTTCTCGTTGGTGGCAGCGCCGTTGCCATCCAGGGCGGTGGCGCCGGAGTTAATCAGGTGGATAAAGCCATTGGCGGCCACACCCTCGGGCTTGTAGCCGGTGACGCGCTCACAGGCCTCGGGGCTCCAGTAGGTGCGCACGTCGTGGAAGCAGGGGGCCGTGCCGGAGACCAAGGTGCCCAGCAGCATGGAGACGCCGTTGAGAGTGTCGTTCTCCGTGGCGAAGGGGGTGGGCTGCTTGGGGCCGTTCCAGTCGAAGGTAGAGGCCATGAACGCCTCGGTAAAGTCGCCGTTGGGCAGCCAGTCGGTCCAGTTGCGCTGCCCCTGGAAGCCGCCTGCCACAGCGTTCTTGCCCAGGGCCTCCTCGTGCCAGCCCATCTCGTCCAGCTTGGGGTTGCCGTAGAGGATGTCCCGGATGACCAAGGTCATCTTGGTGATGAACTCCCAGTCCTTATCGGGGGGCACCACCTTGGACTTGCGGATGATTTCCGGCAGGTCCTTGCCGGCGTTGATGTCCAGGCCCTCGTGGCAGTTGGCCTTCACCCAGGCGATGGCCTTCTCATATTCCTCGTGGTCGTAGATTTCCAAAGTGATGCGCCGGGCGACCTCGGTCATGTCCACCCACTCGGGGCGGATGCCCAGGTACTTCTGGAACATGCCGGCGTTGCAGTAGCTGCCCGCGATGCCCATGGCCACGCCGCCCACGTTGACGTAGGACTTGTTCTTCATCCAGCCCACAGCCACGGCGCACTTGGCGAAGCGCAGGATTTTCTCGGCGGCGTCGGGGGGCACGGAGGTGTCGGTGGCCTCTTGTACGTCGTGCCCGTAGATGGAGAAGGCGGGCAGGCCCTTCTGGGCGTGGGCGGCCATGACGGCGGCCAGGTACACAGCGCCGGGGCGCTCGGTGCCGTTAAAGCCCCACACGGCCTTGATGGTCAGGGGGTCCATGTCGAAGGTCTCGCTGCCGTAGCACCAGCAGCGGGTGACGGTGAGGGTGGCCACCACGTTCTGGGTGGAGAACTTGTCGGCGCAGGCAGCGGCCTCGGCGCCGCCGCCAATGGTGGAGTCCGCGATGACGCACTGCACGGGGGTGCCGTCGGGATAGCGCAGGTTCTCCTCAATCAGGGCCTTGGCGTTGCGGGCCATGGCCATGGTCTGCTCCTCCAGGCTCTCGCGGACGCCGCCCCAGCGGCCGTCAATGGTGGGGCGGATGCCAATCTTTGGATACAACATGAAAAATTCCTCCTTCAAAAGGTTTCGGTATCTGCGTGACGCAGGATGGTTTCATACGTTTGATAGCTGGCTTCCCAGCCCGCGTGGTCCTGGGGCTCATAGCGGGTGACCTTTTCGGTGCGGGCGATGAGCTCCCGGCCTTGGGCGATGCTCTCCAGCTGGCCCAGGGCTTTCAGCTGGATGAGGATGTTCCCCAGGGCGGTGGCTTCCACGGGCCCGGCTATCACGGGGATGCCGGTGCAGGCGGCGGTCATGCGGCAGAGCAGGCCGTCCTTGGTGCCGCCTCCCAGCACGTGGAGGGCGGAGAACTTCTTGCCGGTGGCCTGGGTCAGCTGGCCCAGGGCAAAGCGGTATTTCAACGCCAGGCTCTCGTAGATGCAGCGCATCACCTGGCCCACCGTCTCGGGGACGGGCTGGCCTGTGCGGCGGCAGAAGTCCCGCACCCGGCCGGGGGTGTCCCCGGGAGGGGCGAACTCCGGCGCGTCCGGGTCGATGAAGCTGCACAGGGGCTGGGCCTCCAGGGCCAGGCGCTCCAAGTCGGCGTAGGAGTACTCCTGCCCCTCCCGGCGCCACTGGCGGCGGCTCTCCTGGATGAGCCACAGGCCGATGATGTTCTTTAAGTAGTTCACCTTCCCATTGGCGCCAATCTCGTTGGAGAGGCCCAGCACCCGGCTCTGTTCCGTGAGGACGGGCTCCTCCAGCTCGCAGCCCAGCAGGCTCCAGGTGCCGCAGGAGAGGAACGCGGCGTCCTTCTCCGGGGCGGGCAAAGCTGCCACGGCGCACTGGGTGTCGTGGCCCGCGGCGGCGATGACCTTGGCCCCCTGGTACTCCCCTACCACGGTGCCGCTTTTCACCAGGGGCGCGAACAGCTCCTGGGGGATGTGGAAGGCGGAGAGCACCTGCTGGCTCCAGCTTTGGGAGCAGGGGTCCAGCAGCTGGCTGGTGGAGGCGATGGTGGTTTCACAGGCCTGGGCGCCGCACAGGGCCCAGGCGAACAAATCGGGCATAAACAGCAGCCGGTGGGCCTTTTCCCACAGCTGGGGCTCCTGCCGCTGCAGGGCCAGCAGCTGGTACAGGCTGTTGATGTTTAAAATCTGGGTGCCGGTGGCCCCGTAGAGCGCCCCGGCGGGCAGGGATTGGAAGGCCTCCTCCACCAGGCCGGCGGTGCGCTGGTCCCGGTAGTGGACAGGGTCCTCCAGCAGGCGGCCCTGGGCGTCCAGCAGGCCAAAGTCCACGCCCCAGGTGTCAAAGGCCAGGCTGTCCACCGGGCCGGCCTTTTGGGCGCCCAGGCGGACGTTTGCCAGCAGGTCCTCAAAGTCCCAGCGGAAATGGCCGTCCTTGTCCCGGGGGTTGTTCTCAAAGCGGTGGACCTCCCGGTAGGAGAGCTCCCCGTTTTCGTAGGCGCCTAAAATGGCCCGGCCGCTGGAGGCGCCAAAGTCAAAGGCCAGGACGCGGCTCATTGGACCACTCCCTTTTTCAGCAGGACGTTGGCGTAGATGGCTGTCTCGCCGGTGGCCACAATGGCGTAGGCCTTTTTGGCCCGCTCGTAAAAGGCGAAGCGCTCCATCATCTCCACGGCCTGGGGGTCCTCCCCGTGCTTTGCCAGCAGGGCGCGATACTCCTCCCAGATGGTGGGCCGCACGTCGTCGCCGGGGACCACTTCCATCAAAGCGGCGGGCTGGGAGACGTACTGGTCCAGGGGGATAAGCTGGAGCACCGCGTCCAGGATCTCCGGCACGGTGTGGCCGTCGGCGCGGATGACCACCGCGTTTTGGCCCATGCTCTCCGCGGGGAAGTTCCCATCGGCCAGCACGATTTCATCGCCATGGCCCATCTCCGCCAGCACCTTTAACAGCTCTGGGGAGAGGATGGCGGGGATACCTTTCAGCATGGTTTCACCTCAATCCGTTGTCGTATTTCTTGTAGCCGGGGTGGCGGCCGGTCACCCGGTAGAAGCCCCGCAGGTCGATGAGCTTTTGGATGTTCTCCCGGCTGATGTCGTGGCTGCCGCCTAAAATCACGGCGTTGATGGTGATTTTCGCCCACAGCTCCAGGCTCTCCATGCGGTAGAAGGCGGTGATGACATCGCTGCCCACCGCCAGGGCGCCGTGGTTTTCCAGCAGCATCACGTCGTGCTCCTCCAGGTAGGGCTCGATGGCGTCGGGCACCTCGGTGGTGCTGGGGGTGCCGTAGGGGGTCAGGGGCACGCTGCCGATGACGGTGACATCCTCGATCATGTTGTACATATCCATGGCCTTGTGGGCCACGGCAAAGCCGGTGGCGCCAGGGGGATGGGCGTGGACCACGCACATCACGTCGGGGCGCTTTTCGTAGCAGCGCAGGTGCATCTTCATCTCGCTGGAGGGGCGCAGGCCCTCCTGGCCCTCCAGGACCTTCAGGTCTTTATCCACCCGCAGCAGCTTTTCCGGGGTGATAAAGCTCTTGCTCATGCCGGTGGGGGTGCACAGGAAGGTGCCGTCGTCCAGCCGGGCGGAAACGTTGCCGTCGTTGGCGGCCACCCAGCCCAGCTGCCACATCTTGTGGCACACATCGCAAATCTGGTCTTTCAACTCGTTGATACGCGCAGTATCCATGGGGGGACACTCCTTTCGTCAGTTACCATTACTTGCATTATATCGGATTGAAATTCTCCCTGTCTTGGGGTATAATCAAAAATAGTAGGACGATTTTCACTTTTTTTGGAGGCTTTTTCCATGCGCTACCTGGCCACCCACGAGCACGCCCCCCGGGGCACCTTCGACTTCCCCATAGAGCTGTATTATGTAGACCCCTCCCACCCCCGGTATGAGATGCCCTTCCACTGGCACATGGAGCACGAGCTGATTCTGGTGCTCCAAGGGGTGCTGCGCCTTTCGGTGGAGGGGGAGGCCTTCGAGCTGGCCCCGGGGGACTGCATGCTCATTGCCGACGGCGCCATCCACGGGGGCACCCCCGAGGGCTGCATCTACGAGTGCCTTGTCTTCGATTTGGAGCGCTTTCTGGCGGGCACCACCACCTGCGGCCAGCGGGCGGCCCTGCTCACCGAGGGGGACGCCCGGCTGGAGGGGAAATTCCCCGCGGGCACCCAGGCGGCGGCCATTGTCAGCCAGCTGTTCCAGGCCATGGAGACAGAGCGCCCCGGCTACGAGCTGACCACCATGGGCTTGCTGTGGCAGCTGTGGGGGGAGCTGCTGGGCCAGCGCCTGCTGGGGGCGGCGGAGCCAGGCCCGCCCCGGGACATCCGCCGGGCCCAGGCGGTGAAAAACGTGCTGCGGCGCATCCGCTCCAGCTACGGCCAGCCCCTCACCTTGGAGGACTTGGCCGCCGAGGCCGCCCTGGAGCCCAAGTACTTCTGCCGGGTGTTCCGGCAAATCACCGGGCGCACGCCCATCAACTACTTAAATTACTACCGGGTGGAGTGCGCCGCCGAGCTGCTGTGCACCACCCAGGGGAGCATTACGGACATCGCCCTGGAGTGCGGCTTTGGGGATGTGAGCTATTTCAGCCGGATGTTCCGCCGCTACAAGGGCCAGACCCCCGGCCAGTACCGCCGGGCCCACCTGGCCGCGGGCTGAAAGGGGGCGTGAGCGATGGAGCGCACAGGCTTCCAGCGGGAGCTGCGGGACAGGGAGGTGGACGTGGAGTGCCGGGGCTTTGGCCCCTCCTTCAACATGGACAACACCCACTATCACGATTGTTTTGAGGTGTACTTCCAAATCTCCGGGGACAGGAATTTGCTCTCCGGCGGCAGGTTCCACCACCTGGAGCCCGGCAGCGTGCTGTGGATTCCCAAGTTCGACCTGCACCAGTCCTTCCAGGGGCAGCAGGACACCGGCACCCGGGCGGTGCTCTACTTCCGGGAGGAGTACCTGCGGGGGGTGCTCCAAGAGCGGGCCGGGGAGCTGCTGGCTCTGTTCGCCGGGCCCTTTCAGGTGATGCGCCTGGACGTTTTCCAGCGGCGCAAGGCCCTGGAGCTGCTCTACGAGCTGGAGCAGGGCAGCCGCGCCGGCCAGGAGCTGTACGCCCGGTTTGTCTTCGGCCAGCTGGTGCTGCTGCTGGAGGCCTGGTCCCGGGCGGGGGGCGCCCTGCCCCAGGAAGCCGCCCCCACCATGGGCCCCAAGTACGATAGAATAGCCAGCGTGCTGGCCTACCTGAAAAACCACCGGGAGGAGCGCCTGCGCCTGGAGGACGTGGCCCGGGCGTTCTTCGTCACCCCCGCCTACCTCAGCCGCAGCTTTAAGGCCTGCACCGGGCTTTCCTTTGTCACCTACCTCAACCACCTGAAGGTGGAGCGGGCCAAGGAGCTGCTGCTGCGGGAGGGCAGCGTCACCCAGGTGAGCCTGGAGCTGGGCTACGAGAGCCTGACCCACTTCGAGCGGGTGTTCCGGCAGATTGCCGGGCTCTCCCCCACAGAGTGGAGAAAGAGCCAGCGGCCGGGTGAGGACAAAATAAGTTGAATTTCTCCCGAGCAGAACGAAAATAGGCGAGATTTTCCCACCAATTTTTAGTATCCTGGTATAAGCGAAAGGGACAACCTTTGGGCTGCTCGCCAAGCGGCGCGCTGTGTTGCCGCATCTTACAGAAGCCTCTCTGCCCGGGGTGGGGTTTTCCCCATCCCTGTGGCAAAAAGAAATGGAGGGACCGCAGAAATGAAAATGGGTTTACGCTGGTTTGGGGAGGGCTACGACACCGTCTCCCTGGAAAAGATTCGCCAGGTGCCCGGGGTGCGGGGCGTCATCACCACCCTGTACGGGGCCATGCCTGGGGAAAACTGGGACAAGGACCAGGTGCTGGCCCTACAGCGCTCGGTGGAGGACGCCGGCCTGGAGGTGCTGGGCATTGAAAGCGTCAATGTCCACGACGCCATCAAGGCCGGGCTGCCAGGCCGGGACCAGTACATCGAAAACTACATCCAGACCATCCGCACCTTGGGCGAGTGCGGCATCCACCTGATTTGCTACAACTTTATGCCCGTGTTCGACTGGACCCGCACCCAGCTGGCCAAGCCCCGCAAGGACGGCTCCACGGTGCTGGCCTACGACCAGCGGGAGATTGACAAGATGGACCCGGAAAAGCTGTTCGCCTCCATGGAGGCCGGCTCCCAGGGGCACCTGCTCCCCGGGTGGGAGCCCGAGCGCCTGGCCCACATCCAAGAGCTGTTCCAGGTGTACAAGTCCGTGGACGAGGAAGCCCTGTGGGCCAACTTGAAGTATTTCCTGGACGCCATTTTGCCCACCTGCGAAAAGTACGAGGTGAAGATGGCCATCCACCCCGACGACCCGGGCTGGAGCGTCTTTGGCCTGCCCCGCATCATCACCAGCGGGGAGGCCCTGCGCCGCATGGTGGATATGTCCCCCTCCCCCTGCAACGGCGTCACGCTGTGCACCGGCTCTTTGGGCACCAACCCCAACGCCGATTTGCCGGGGATCATCCATATGCTGGAGGGCAGCATCTTCTTCGCCCACGTGCGGAACATGGAGCACACCGCCCCCGGCCAGTTTGAGGAGAGCGCCCACCTTTCCAGCGACGGCTCCTTTGATATGTTCGCCATTGTAAAAGCTTTGTACGAAACCGGCTTTGACGGGGTCATCCGCCCCGACCACGGCCGGATGATTTGGGGCGAGCAGGCCATGCCCGGCTACGGCCTGTACGACAGGGCCCTGGGCAGCCAATACCTGCTGGGCCTGTGGGAAGCCCTGGAAAAAACCATCAACCGCTAAAGGAGGATTTTACCCTATGCTGAACATTGCCATTGTGGGCACAGGCAACATTGCCCCGTCCCATGTGGAAGGCCTTCTCACCTTCCCGGAGCGCTGTAAGATTGTGGCCCTGTGCGACATCTACCCCGAAAAGGCCCAGGCCATGAAGGAGAAGTACCACCTGGACTGCCAGGTCTTTGACGACCACCAGAAGATGCTGGCCGCCGGTGTGCCCATCGACGTGGTCCACGTGTGCACCCCGCCCTACACCCACGCGGAAATCGCCATCCACTCCATGGACGCCGGCAAAAACGTGGTGGTGGAAAAGCCCATGGCCACATGCCTGAAAGAGTGCGACGAGATGCTGGCCGCCGAGGAGCGCAACCACGTGACCATGGGCTGCATTGCCCAGAACCGCTTCCGGGATTCCATCTACAAGCTGCGGGAGACGCTGAACAGCGGCCTGGCCGGCAAGCTACGGGTGGCCCATGTGAACTCCCTGTGGTGGCGGGGCCACTGCTACTACGACCTGTGGTGGCGGGGCCTGTGGGAGAAGGAGGGCGGCGGCTGCACCTTGAACCACGCCGTCCACCACATCGACATGATAAACTGGATGAAGGGCGAGCTGCCCCAAAAGGTGACGTCCATCCTCTCCAACGTGATGCACGACAACGCCGAGGTGGAGGACCTGTCCTTCTCCACCCTGCAGTACACCGACGGCTCTGTGGCCCAGGTGACGGCCTCTGTGGTCCACCACGGGGAGGAGCAGGGGGTGGAGCTCCAGTGCGAGAAGGCCAAAATCGCCGCCCCCTGGAGCTGCTACGCCTCTGTGAGCAAGGACAACGGCTTCCCCAACCGGGACGAGGCGCTGGAGGGCAAGCTGGCGGACTTCTACAACAGCCTGCCCCACCTGCCCTACGAGGGCCACACCGGCGAGATCGACAACTACCTCACCGCCCTGGAGCAGGGCCAGCGGCCCATGATCACCGGCAAGGACGGCCGCCGCACCATCGAGCTGATCACCGCCATCTACAAATCCGGCTCTTTGGGCCAGACCGTCACCTTGCCCATCCAGGAGGACGACGACTTCTACACCTTCCAGGGGCTGCTCTCCCACGCGCCCCACTTCTACGAAAAGACCGCCAGTGTGGAAAACTTTGCCCCGGACACCATCACCGTGGGCAACTACGACGAGAAGAAATAAAGGAGGACTGAGCGAAATGGCAGCAAAAGACGGCATGTTCTACGCCGCGAAAGGCAAGCCCGACCCGGTGGTAAAGCCCGGGGAATTCGTGTTTTCCGCCGTGGGGCTGGACCACGGCCACATCTACGGCATGACCAGCGGCCTGCTGGACGCGGGCGCCACCTTGAAGTACGTCTACGACCCCGACCCCCAGAAGGTGGAGGCCTACCGCAAGGCCTACCCCCAGGCCATCGCCGCCGAAAGCGAGGAGCAGGTGCTGGCCGACCCGGAGACAAAGCTGGTGGCCAGCGCCTGCGTCACCAGTGAGCGGGCCGCCTTGGGCATCCGGGTGATGCAGGCGGGCAAGGACTACTTCACCGACAAGGCCCCCCTCACCACTTTGGAGCAGCTGGAGGACGTCAAGCGCACCATCGCCGAGACGGGCCGCAAGTACATGGTCAACTACAGCGAGCGCCTGCAGGTGGAGGCCGCTGTCTACGCCGGGGAGCTGGTGCAGGCCGGGGCCATCGGCAAGGTGGTGCAGGTCATCGGCATGGGGCCCCACCGGCTGAACGCTCCCTCCCGCCCCGCCTGGTTCTTTGAGAAGGAGAAGTACGGCGGCATCCTCTGCGACATTGGCAGCCACCAGATTGAGCAGTTCCTGTTCTACACCGGCGCCAAGGATGCCACGGTGGTCCACTCCAAAATCGCCAACTACAACCACCCCGATACTCCCGAGCTGGACGACTTTGGCGACGCCACCTTGGTGGCGGACAACGGCGCCACAGGCTACTTCCGGGTGGACTGGTTCACCCCCGACGGGCTCTCCACCTGGGGCGACGGCCGCACCTTCATCTTGGGCACCGATGGCTACATCGAGCTGCGCAAGTACGTGGACCTGGCCCGCAGCACCGAGGAGAACCACGTCTTCTGGGCGGACAAGGAGGGCGAGCACTACTTCAACGCCACGGGCAAGACGGGCTTCCCCTTCTTCGGCCAGCTGGTGCTGGACTGCATCCACCGCACGGAAAACGCCATGACCCAGGAGCACGCCCTCAAGGCGGCGGAACTGTGCGTGCGCGCCCAGCTCCAGGCCGAGGACCTGTCCCACCGGGGCTGAGAACAGGAGGCGCCCTATGAAGCTGAACAACGCTGTTTTGTCCCAGTCCCTGCCCGGCTACGCGCTGCCCCAGTACGACAGGCAGGCCATGGCGCGGCGCAGCCGCCAGCAGCCCACCTGGCTGCACTTTGGGGCGGGCAACCTGTTCCGGGCCTTCCCGGCGGTGCTGGCCCAGCGGCTGCTCAACGCCGGGGAAACGGACACCGGCGTCCTCTGCTGCGAGGCCTACGACGCCGACGCCGTCACCCAGTTTTTGCGCCCTTACGACGACTTGACCCTCTCCGTCAGCCTGCTGGCCGACGGCTCCATGGAGAAGGAAGTGGTGGGCTCCATCGCCCAAAGCCTGACCTTGCCCCAGGACCGCTGCCGGGTGGAGGAAATCTTCCGGGCCCCCAGCTTGCAGATGGTGTCCTTCACCATCACGGAGAAGGGCTACGCCGTAAACGCCGCTGTGAAGGAGGACATGGGCCGCGCCCCCGGGGAGGCCCAGACGCTGCTGGGCGCCTTGGCAGCCTGCTGCCTGGCCCGGTTTGAAGCCTGCGGCGCCCCCCTGGCCTTGGTGTCCATGGACAACTGCTCCCAGAACGGGGAGAAGCTGCGGGAGGGCTTTTTCGCGGTGCTGGACGCCTGGAAAGCCGCCGGCCACGTGTCCCCCGAAGCCTACGCCTGGGCCCAGGAGAAGCTTTCTTTCCCCTGGAGCATGATTGACAAAATCACCCCCCGGCCCCACGAGAGCGTCCAGAAAGCCCTAGCCACCGACGGCTGGGAGGGGATGGACATCCAGGTGACAGGGAAGAACACCTACATCGCCCCCTTTGTGAACACGGAGAAGCCCCAGTACCTGGTCATCGAGGATGACTTCCCTGCGGGCCGCCCGCCCCTGGAGAAGGCTGGGGTGCTGTTCACCAGCCGGGACACCGTCAACGCCGTGGAGCGCATGAAGGTGTGCACCTGCCTGAACCCCCTCCACACGGCCCTGGCCATTTTTGGCTGCCTGCTGGGGCACACCTCCATTGCCGGGGAAATGGCCGACCCGGACTTGCGGGATTTCGTCACCACCATGGCCTATGAGGAGGGCATGCCCGTGGTCATCGACCCCGGCGTCATCGAGCCCAAGGCCTTTTTGGAGGAGGTGCTGACCCAGCGCTTCCCCAACCCCTTCATCCCCGACACCCCCCAGCGCATCGCCACGGACACCTCCCAGAAGCTGTCCATCCGCTTTGGGGTGGATATGGCCCTCCACCTGGAGCGGGGCACCGCCGGCCAGCTGCAGCGGATGCCCTTGGTGCTGGCGGGCTGGCTGCGGTACCTGAAAGCCGTGGACGACCAGGGCCAGCCCTTTACCTGCTCCCCCGACCCCCTGCTGGAGAAGGTGCAGCCCATCGCCCAGGCCATCCCCTTTGGGACGCAGGCCACCCAGGAGGACTTCGGCTCCCTGCTGGAGGATGCCTCTATTTGGGGCGTGGATTTGAAAGCCGCCGGCCTCAGCGCCTTGGTGGTGGAGGACTTCAACCGGCTGAACCAGGGCCCAGGGGCCGTCCGCACCACCTTGGAGCAGCTGCGGAAGGGCTGAGACAAACGGAAAATCCCATTGCACAATAGATGCTTCGCGCGCTGGACCAGGCGTGAAGTGACCCAAAAAGCTGGATAAATACTTCCAACTCGAAGTCTTCCAGCCTTTAAAAGGGCTTGCTGTCTGTGAAGTGCAGGCGGCAAGCCCTTTCTTCTTGTCTGAATGCGCCAGTTGTTGTAGCAGTCCATGACGCAAGCAACGCAGCTTTTCAGTATTCCGTGGGTCAAAATTCTTGTAGATAAAGCAGCACGTGAGAAATTCTCCATCATCGAGTTGCCGTGGCAGTTTCCCATGCGGCGCATGCTCCGGCAAATGCCTTTCTCATTCCGCATACATTCGTCGCCCGTTAGAGGATAAGGCAGGAGAACAACGGAGGATGGGAAACATCTGAAAAGCCCGTTTCCAGGTAGCAGAAAAGGACAAAACGCGGATATCAGGCCGCACCAACGTGATATGACGCGTGGTTCGTATCATAGGGCTTTGCCCGTCGATGAGAAAACCCCCGGCTTCGCCGGGGGCTATTTTATATCCTGTAAATAAGCCGTTCCCCACACGCCTCACTGCCCGTACTGGCGCACATGGCGCATCACCTTGCGGTAGGCGGGGATGAGGAAGCAGTCCGCCAGAATCCAGGCGGCGGGGCTGGCAAAGCAGGCCATGTTAAAGCCGAACACCGGCACCAAAAACAGCCCAAAGCCGCCCCGGGCAATCATCTCGAACACGCCGGCGAACACGGCCAGCTTGCTGTAGCCCATGCCTTGAATCAACAGCCGGATGACGTTGACGGCCGTCAGGGGGATGAAAAAGGCCACCTGGATGACCATGAACTGATAGGCCTGGTCGATGATGACCGTCTCGGAGGCGTCCACAAAGAGCAGCGTCATGGGCTTGCCGAAGAAAACCACCACCACCAGGGAGAACAGGGAGTACACGCTGCCGATAATCATCCCGGCCCGCAGCCCGGCGAAAATGCGGTCGCCCCGGCGGGCGCCGATGTTCTGCCCGCCATAGGTGGACATGGCCACGCCCAGGGCGTCAAAGACGCAGGAGAACAGCTGGTACAGCTTGTTGGCGGCGGTGATGGAGGCCACCACCACCGAGCCCAGGCCGTTGACGGAAGTTTGCAGCAAAATGCTGCCAATGGCCGTGATGGAGCTCTGCAGGCCCATGGGGATGCCCATGCCCAGCAGCCGGCGGGCGTAGTCCTTGCGGAACACAAGGTCGTCCCGGGAGATGTGGAGCAAGGGGAATTTTTTCCAGATGAACACCAGGCACGCCAGGCCGGAGATGCCCTGGGAAATCACCGTGGCCCAGGCGGCCCCCGCCACGCCCATGGGGATGACAACAATCAAGAACAGGTCCAGGGCGATGTTCAGCAGGGAGGCGACCACCAGGAAAATCACCGGCGTGCGGCTGTCCCCCAGGGCCCGCAGCAGGCTTGCCAGCACGTTGTACAGCACAATGGTGGGGATGCCCAGGAAAATCACCACGATGTAGCTGTAGGCGTCGTCGAGGATGTCCGCGGGGGTGTCCATCCACTGCAAAATGGGCCGGCACAGGGCCACGGTGAGAACCGTGATCACCAGGGTGAACCCGCTGGCCAGCCACAGGATGTTGCCCACAAAGCGCTTGAGGTCCTGAAAGTCCTTGGCGCCGTAGCTTTGGGACACCGGAATGGTAAACCCGGCGCAGATGCCGGTGCAGAAGCCCAGAATCAAGAAGTTGATAGAGCCGGTGGAGCCCACCGCCGCCAGGGGCCCTGTGCCCAGGAAGCGCCCCACGATGATGGTGTCCACCATGGAGTAGAACTGCTGGAACAGGTTGCCGAACATCAGGGGGATTGCGAAGCTTAGCACCAGCTTCATAGGGGAGCCGGTGGTCATATCTTTTGTCATGGGGAGGCGCCTCCTCGTGGATGGTTTCTTCAAAAACAGAATTTATTGTACGCAAGGCGCGGGAAATGTCAATGGGGTTTCCCGTTTTTTCTCCGGGATTTTTATTTTCAGCGTTTTTGGCAAAATTTGGCCATGAACAGAAAAAAATACGGCCCCAGAAGGGGTCGTATTTTTGGGTGGTTCTCACTCTGTCTCAAAGAGGATTCCCAGGGTGTTGGGGCCGCAGTGGCAGGCGATGGTGCAGCTGGCGTTGGTGGTGTGGATTTCTTTAAATTTCATGGTTTCCTCTACCGTTTGGCGCACCAGCTCCACATAGGACGGGTCGATGGTGGAGTACGTGATGAACAGGTGGTCCCGCTTGATGCTGGGGTATTGGGCCAGCTTGTCCTTTACGTATTGGGGCAGCACTTTCTTCAAGGTACCCCGATACTTCTTGCCCACGTGCATGGAGCCGTCGGCGTTGTCCACCTCGATGCAGGGCTTTAGGGACAGCAGGTTGGCCCCAAAGGCCACCAAACTGGAGCACCGGCCACCGGCCTTCATAAACTCCAGGGTGTCCAGGATAAAGCTGGCGTGGCAGTGGGGCACAATGTCCTGCATCTCTTTGGCGATTTCCCCGGCGGGCATCCCGGCCAGGATGCGCTCCCCAGCCTCTATCACCTGCAGGGCAATGCCCGTGGACAGGCTGCAGCTGTCAATGGGGAACACGTGGCCCGCCAGCTCCGGCTCTTGGGCGGCCAGCTGGCAGTTTTTCTGGGCGCTGGAAAGGGCCCCGCCCAGGCAGAAGTGGATGACGTCAAAGCCGGCCTCCACAAAGGGACGGAAGTAGTCCACATACTCCCCCACGTTGATGGCCGCTGTCTGGGGCAATGCCTTCCTGTCGTAGTAGGCCTGGTAGATTTGGTCCACCTGGATGTCCACGTTGTCCTGATACTGCTTGCCCTCCAGGATGATGTGGAAGGGGTAGTAGTGCACGTTGTACCGGGCCTTGAGCTCCTCGCCCAGGTCGCAGGTGCTGTCGGCGCTGAGAATCACGTTTCGGTTGTTCATCTGGCAACATCCTCTCTCTTCTCCCGTGGAGAATTCCCAAAAGATTTTCTATGAGAAAGCGGCAGGGCGCCGCGTTCTTCCTACTTGCGGAAAGCGCGCGTTGGTCAGGCGTGGGCAGGCGCCGCGCTGGCCTTGGGGGCGGCCTCCTCCTGGTCCCGGAGGTTTTCCTTGGCCACGGCCAGCATCAGCTTGATGCGGTTCTCCTGGTTTACCTGGGTGGCGCTGGGGTCGTAGTCGATGGGCACAATGTTGGCCTGGGGGTAGAGGTTCTTCACCTTGCGGATCATGCCCTTGCCCACAATGTGGTTGGGCAGGCAGCCAAAGGGCTGGGCGCACACCACGTTGCCGTAGCCGCTCTCCACCAGCTCCATGGCCTCGGCGGTGAGCAGCCACCCCTCGCCCATTTTGCAGCCGTAGCCGATGACCTTCCCGGCCAGCTCCTTCAGGTGGGAGTAGGGCGCCGGTGCGGTGAACTGGGGGAACTGCTTCACGGCGGCGATGAGGTCGGTCTCGTATTTGGTAAAGTACCACTTCAGCAAGGTGCACACCTGCTTTTTGGCCTGGCTGCCGCCGTACAGGCGGATGTCCTCCAGGCGGTTGTCCACCTTGAAAATCATAAAGGACAAAATGCCGGGCACCATGACCTCGCAGTCCTGCTCAAAGAGGAACTGCTCCAGGTTGTTGTTGGCCAGGGGGGAGTATTTGACGTAAATCTCCCCCACAACGCCCACCTTGATTTTCTCCACGTCCCGGCGCTTGATGTCCGCGAAGGATTGGGCGATTTTCTGAAAGTACTCCCGCACCTCCCGCTGGGAGAAGGCCTTGCCCTGCTGGAAGAGCTTTGTCAGCTGGCTGGTCCAGGAGTCCACCAAGGCGTCGCTTTCGCCGGGGGTGACTTCATAGGGCTTGGTCTGGTTTTTCAGCAGCATCAGCAGGTCGCCGTAGGTAAGGGCGGCAATGGCCTGGCGAATCATGGGCAGCGTGATTTTAAACCCGGAGTTGGACTCCAGCCCGGAGAGGTTCAGGGAGATGACGGGGATAAAGTCCAGGCCGTCCTTTTTCAGGGCCTTGCGCAGCAGGTGGATGTAGTTGGAGGCACGGCACCCGCCGCCGGTCTGGGTCATGATAAGGGCCACCTTGTGCAGGTCGTACTTGCCGCTGTGCAGGGCGTGCATCAGCTGGCCGATGGACAGCAGCGCGGGGTAGCAGGTGTCGTTGTGGACGTATTTCAGGCCCTCGTCGGCGATTTCCCGGCCGGTGGTGCGCAGCAGGTCGATGTGGTAGCCAAAGCTCTCCAGCACGTTTTTGATAAGCTCAAAGTGGATGGGAGCCATGTTGGGGGTGATGATGGTGTAGTCTTTTTTCATTTCCCGGGTAAATTCCACCCGGTTGGCGTTGTCGGACATAGGGAAACATCTCTCCTTTCCCGTCTTTCCCAGACGGGAAAGACGTGTAAGGACACACCTTCGGTGTGCCATCCTACTTTCTTGAAAGAAAGTAGGCAAAGAACTTTTGAGTCGCGCTTTGGAGCGGTGAGCTGACGCTCACGCTTGTGCAAGAGGCTGGCGCACGTCCGCGCCGTAGGCGGAGGAAAGTTTTCGCTGTACGTCTGCAGGACGTACTTGCCTTCTTTCAAAAGGCTGGCAGGGTGTGGGACAGAGTCCCACGAACTTAATAGCGTCAGCAAGCGCAGAAGAGGGGAGAGAAAACAATCCGGTGGATTGTTTTCTCTGGGAGGAACCTCGCCGGGGTTCCTCCCAAGCGAATCAAAGATTCGCAGCGCATTCTGCACGGTTCCTCTTGGAAACGTCCCAAAGCGAGTGAAACAAGCGACGGGTGTTTCCAAAACAAGTAGCCCCTTAGTGAGGTGTGGCTTCAGAACCCAGCCCCAAAGCGGCGAACAGGCTGCGCAGGCGGATGCGCACGGCGCCCAGGTTGGTGATTTCGTCAATTTTAATCTGGGTGTAAATGCGGTCGCCAGCTTCCAGGATGGAGCGCACCTCGTCGCCGGTGATGGCGTCCACGCCGCAGCCGAAGGACACCATCTGCACCAGGTTGATGCGCTTGTCGCCGCTGTCCGCCACGAACTTGGCGGCGGCGTACAGCCGGGCGTGGTAGGTCCACTGGTTCAGCACGTGGGTGGGGAACTTGGTCTCCAGCTCGCTGACGGCGTCCTCGGAGATGACCACCGCGCCGCACTCACAGATGAGCTTGTCAATGCCGTGGTTGATTTCCGAATCCAGGTGATAGGGCCGGCCGGAGAGGATGATGACGGGCAGGTCCTTCTCCTTGGCTAGGGCCAGGTACTCCTGGCCCTTCTTGTGGATGCGCTCCATGTGGGCGTAGTACTCGGCGTAGGCGGCGTCGGAAGCGGCTTTCACTTCCTTCTCCGGGATGGGGTCGAAGTACTGGGCCAGGATGTTTGTCATCTTGCCGGGGAAATCCTTGCGCCGGTGGAGGCCCACATAGTCGTAGATGAATTTCACGTTCTGCAGGGCGGCGATGTTGGCGTCCAGCACCTCGGGATAGTAGGCCACCACAGGGCAGTTGTAGTGGTTGTCCCCCAGGTGCTCGTCCAGGTTGTAGCTCATGCAGGGGTAGAAGATGGCGCCCGGCTTTTGGTCCAGCAGGGCCTCTATGTGGCCGTGCATCAGCTTGGCCGGGTAGCACACCGTGTCCGAGGGGATGGTGTGCTGGCCACGGAAGTAGAGCTTGCGGTCGCTCTCCGGCGAGTGGAACACCCCAAAGCCCAGCTTGGTGAAGAAGGTGTACCAGAAGGGGTACAGCTCGAACATATTCAGGCCCATGGGGATGCCGATGGTGCCCCGGGGGCCGGTGCAGGGCTTGTAAGAGGCCAGCAGCTCCTTTTTGTAGTCGTACAGGTTGTACTGGGCGGTGGGGCTCTCCTTTTTCAGGGGCTTGTCGCAGCGGTTGCCCGCGATGTACCGGGCGCCGTTTGCGAAGGTGTTCACCGTCAGGCGGCAGTGGTTCTGGCAGCCGTTGCAGGTGATGGCCTTCACCTGGTGGGTGAAGTTCTCCAGCTCTTGGGCGCCGAGGATGGTGCTGTGGCCCCGGCCCTTCTCCTTGGAGTAGAGAGCCGCGCCGTAAGCGCCCATCAGCCCGGAGACAGAGGGCCGGATGACGTATTTGCCGATCTCCTTCTCAAAGGCCCGCAGCACCGCGTCGTTTAAAAAAGTGCCGCCCTGCACCACGATGTGGTCGCCCAGGCTGCGGGCGTCCACCACGCGGATGACCTTGTACAGGGCGTTCTTCACCACGCTGGTGGAAAGGCCCGCGGAGATGTTCTCAATGGAGGCGCCGTCCTTCTGGGCCTGCTTCACGGAGGAGTTCATGAACACCGTGCAGCGGCTGCCCAAGTCCACGGGGCTGTCGGCGAAAAGGCCCAGCTTGGCGAAGTCCGCCATCTCGTAGCCCAGGGCCCCGGCGAAGGTCTGCAAAAAGCTGCCGCAGCCGGAGGAGCACGCCTCGTTGAGGAAGATGTTGTCGATGGTGCCGTTTTTAATCTTAAAGCACTTGATGTCCTGGCCGCCGATGTCGATGATGAAGTCCACCTGGGGGTCGAACTTCTTGGCGGCGGTGAAGTGGGCGATGGTCTCCACCACGCCCATATCCAGGCCAAAGGCGTTTTTGATAATCTCCTCGCCGTAGCCGGTGGAGGCGGAGGAGCGGATGTCAATGTCCGGGTATTTCTTGTAGAGCTCCTGGAGGAAGTTCCGCACCAGGGGCACCGGGTTGCCGGAGTTGGGCAGGTAGCGGGAGAAGAGTATCTCCTCCTTGGAGTTGACCGCCACGGCCTTCACCGTGGTGGAGCCGGCGTCAATGCCCACGTAGGCCACCTTGTCCTCCAGAAGAGGGGCGTCGGTGGGGACGCTGTCCTTCTGGTGGCGCAGGGTAAACTCCTGGTACTCCTCCTCGTCGTGGAAGAGGGCGGCGCTGCTCTGGTAGCTGTGGCTGGAGCTGTAGTGGGCGATGCGGCCGGTGATTTCCGCCAGGTCGAACTCCTCGCCGGTGTTGGAGAGGGCCGCGCCTGCCGCCACATAGTACAGGGAGTTCTCCGGGCACACGCCCTCCAGGCCCAAAATGCGGTCGAAGGCCGCCCGCAGCTGGGAGAGGAAGGTCAGCGGCCCGCCCAGGTACACCACCTTGCCCTCAATCTCCCGGCCCTGGGCCAGGCCCGCGATGGTCTGGTTCACCACGGCGGTGAGGATGCTCTGGGCGATGTCGTTTTTCTGGGCGCCCTGGTTCAAAAGCGCCTGGATGTCGGATTTGGCGAACACGCCGCACCGGGAGGCGATGCTGTAGGAGCGCTGGCTCTCCCCGGCGATGGTGTTCAGCTCCTCGGGGGTGATGGAGAGCAGTGTGGCCATCTGGTCGATAAAGGCTCCGGTGCCGCCGGCGCAGGAGCCGTTCATGCGCACCTCCATCGAGCCGGCCAGGAACAGGATTTTCGCGTCCTCGCCCCCCAGCTCAATGACCACGTCGGCGTCGGGGATGTACTTCTTCACAGCGGTGCGGGTGGCGTACACCTCCTGCACAAAGGGGATGTGCAAGTCCTCTGCCAGGCCCATGCCTGCCGAGCCGGACACGCACAGGCTGGCCCGCTTTGTCTGGGGGAACTTCTCCTGGATGCGGGTGAGCATGCCGGAGGCCTTCTCGGCAATTTGGGAGAAGTGCCGCTCGTATTCCTGGTAGATGGGCTGGTCCTGCCCGTCGTAGACCATACATTTCAGGGTGGTGGAGCCCACGTCCAAACCGATTTTCATAGTTCCTTCTATCATCCTTTCCAAAGCCGCGGTTCGTTTTCTTGCGATGGGTGGGGCGGCTGCCGCGGATGTATGATTGCAAACCCCACAAAAATCAAATCTTATCCTGGATTTTTGACAATGTTTCTCAAATTTTCGGAAAACAAAAACTGTTGCATAGCTGTACTAAATCATACTAGCATTTTTCGACGGAAAAATCAACATTTCCGGCGGGCCAACCTTTGGAAACTCAGGAAAAAGGTATGCGCCCGCCGGGGCTTCCATGCGGCCACATTTCCCGTGCCCTTTTGGGCCAGTTGTGCTATACTATAGCCACAGGGGCCGCGGGGCCCTGGGCGGGGGCGCTTTCCCCCCGAGACATGAAAAGGAGCTGTGATAGATGGAACCTGTTCTGTACGAGCACAAGGTGCAGTACTACGAAACCGACAAGATGGACTGTGTCCATCACTCCAACTACATCCGCTGGTTCGAGGAGGCCCGCACCTACCTGATGGACCAGGGGGGCTTTGGCTACGCCCAAATGGAGGCCCTGGGGGTGATGAGCCCCGTCTTAAAGGCCCAGGCCGAGTACCGCACCATGACCCGCTTTGGGGAAACCGTGGTGATTGAAACCTGCGCCGAGGGCTACACCGGCACCCGCATCGCCTTTACCTACATCGTGCGGGATAAGGAGACCGGCGCCCTGCGGTGCCAGGGCCGCACGGAGCACTGCTTTTTGGGGCCCCAGGGGCGGCCGGTGTCCCTGAAAAAGGCCTGCCCGGCCTATCACCAAAAGATTTTGGAGCACCTGACATAACCGGCCCGGCTGCCGGGGCATGGGGAAAACCTGTGCCCCGGCTTTTTTTCGCCCAGGTAAACGAAGAAGTTTCGGGATCCACGGGCCGTTCCCGGCGTTTTCCCTTGACATCTGCCGGAAAGTCCCGTAAAATGTAAGTACAACAAATGTAAGTACAACTTGAGCGTGGAGGGAACTCCCGGAGAAGGAAGGTCGTTGCGATGAAAGAAAAGGCAAAGTATATCCATCTTTTTGAGGAGCTGAAACGGCGCATCCTCCAGGGTGAGTACCAGAACGGCCAGCGCCTGCCTGGGGAAAACGAGATGGCGGGGGAGTTTGCCATGAGCCGCCAAACCGTGCGCCAGGCCCTTTCTCTGCTGGAGCAGGAGGGCTTTATCCAGCGCCGCCAGGGCAGCGGCACCTATGTGCGCCGGGTGGAGCGCCGCCGGGAGCGCTCTTGGAACGTGGGGGTGATGGCCACCTACATCAGCGAGTACATCTTCCCCTCCATTTTGCGGGGCATCGAGGGGGAGCTCTCCGAGGAGGGGTTCTTCCCCCTGCTCTCTGCCACTAAGAACCGGGTGGACAACGAGCGGCGCATTTTGGAGGACTATATGGAAAAGCGGGTGGACGGCCTGATTGTGGAGGGCACCAAAAGCGCCCTGCCCAACCCCAATCTGCACTTGTATGAAAAATTGAAAGAAATGGGCATCCCGGTGGTGTTTTTCAACAGCTATTACCCTGCATTGCAAGGCTGCGTCTCTGTGACCATGGACGACCGCCAGGGGGGCATCGACGCGGTGGAGTACCTGGTGGCCCGGGGCCACCGGCGCATTGGGGGTATCTTTAAAAGCGACGACATGCAGGGCCTGGCCCGGTACGAGGGGTATACCCGGGGATTGCTGCGCCACGGCATTACGCTGCAGGACCAATGGGTGACCTGGTTTAACTCGGAGAGCCGCGATAATTTGCTCACCGATGAGTACGGCGTTTCCCGCCTGCTGGGGAAGATAGCCTCCTGCACGGCGGTGGTCTGCTACAACGACGCGGTGGCCGTCAAGCTGGAGAAGGCTTTTGCGGCCCACGGGGTGCGGGTGCCCCAGGACAAGGCCATCATCAGCTTTGACAACAGCCAGCTGGGAGAGCTTGCCAGCGTGGGGCTCACCTCCTTTGACCACCCCAAAGAGAGCCTGGGGGCCTGCGCCGCCCGGAAGCTCATCAGCATGATGAGCGGCCGGGAGGAGACCAGCACCGTGATGGACTGGGGCCTGGCGGAACGGAATTCTGTGTGACAAAAAACGAGGAGGAGCAACCCATGGAAAAAGACAATGTGGCCCTCACCCCGCCCATGGGGTGGAATAGCTGGGACTGCTACGGCCCCGCTGTCAACGAGGAGCAGCTGCTGGGCAACGCCCAGTACATGGCCGGCCACTTGAAGGAGTACGGCTGGGAGTACGTCTGCTGCGACATCCAGTGGAGCGAGCCCACCGCCGGGAAGGTCAGCCCCTATTACGTGCCCTTCGCCTGGCTGACCTTGGACGAGTACGGCCGCCAGCTGCCCGCCGTGGAGCGGTTCCCCTCCGCCGCGGGGGGCAAGGGCTTTGGGCCCATCGCGGAGAAGATCCACAACATGGGGCTGAAGTTCGGCATCCACATCATGCGGGGCGTGCCCCGGCTGGCGGTGCACCAGCACCTGCCTGTAAAGGGCGCCGACACCACCTGCGACAAGATTGCCTCGGACGCCTCCATCTGCCGGTGGAACACGGATATGTACGGCATCGACGCCAGCAAGGAGGGGGCCCAGGCCTACTATGACTCCCTCTTTGAGCTGTACGCCTCCTGGGGGGTGGACTACGTGAAGGTGGACGACATCTGCAATACCAACGCCTACCCCAACGACCCCTACTCTGGGGAAAAGGAAATCGAGATGATCCGCAAGGCCATGGACAAGTGCGGCAGGCCCATGGTGCTGTCCCTGTCCCCGGGGCCGGCTGTCATCGACAAGGCCTGGCATTTGCGGCAGAACGCCAACATGTGGCGCATCACCGACGACTTCTGGGACCAGTGGGAGCTGCTGCTGGAGATGTTCTGGCGCTGCGAGGTGTGGGAGCGCCAGGTGTCCCCGGGCTGCTGGCCGGACTGCGACATGCTGCCCCTGGGGCGGCTGCGGCTGCATTTGCAGGGCTTCTCGGAGGAGAGCACCTGGACCAAGTTCACCCAGGAGGAGCAAATCACCATGATGAGCCTGTGGTGCATCTTCCGCAGCCCGCTGATTATGGGCGGCGAGATGCGGGACAACGACGCGTTCACCCTGTCCCTGCTGACCAACCGGGAGATTTTGGACATGCACCGCTATGGCACCGGCGCCCACCAGGTGTACCGCACGGACAAGGCCGCCGCCTGGCGCAGCGTGGACACCCGGGACGGCGGGGTGTATGTGGCGCTGTTCAACCTGTCCGGCGGGGAGAAGGAGATCTCCGCCTGCTGGGAGGAGCTGGAGCTGGAGGGCGCTTACACCGCCCGGGAGCTGTGGAGCCACCAGGACCAGGGGACCGTGGAGGGAAAGCTGGCCGCCACGTTGCCGGCCCACGGCGCGAAGGTGTATAAGCTGCGCAAGTAATAAAAAAACGCGCCGGAGGCGGGGGAAGTTCTTTGCCCAGCTTTCTCGAAAGAAAGCTGGCAGAGCGCGAGACAGAGTCTCGCGACCTTGCCGGGCGGCGCAGCCGGTGAGAAAGGACCAGGAGCGAAAACCGCACGCGCCCCAAAGGAGCGATAGGGGTTCGCTCCGGCTCTCTCCCACAAGCAAATAAAAAGGACATCCAAGCTTTTCCCTTGGGTGCCCTTTTTCTGTCTTGTGCGAAAGGTTCGCGGCTCGGCCTATCCGCTTCGCGGCGTGCGGCTGGGCCGCTGCTTTTTTCACCGGCTGCGCCGGTTGGAAGACCGTGGGGCGCCAGTCTCGCCTGCCGGCTCGGTCGGCCGCTGGGCAACGTCCCACCGGGACGTAGCGGCCCCCACACCCCGCAGCTTTTGAAAAAGCTGGCAAAACTTTTCCCCGCCTCCGGCGCACTTTCTTATTTAGAACAGCAGTTCCAACGCGCCCAAAAGGCCCGCTTCCTGGCCGCACTGGGCAAAGAGGAACTCCACCGGCTCCTCTGTGTGGCAGTAGGAGTCGAACACCTGCCGCACCCGGCCAAACAGCAGCTCGCCCATATTCACCAGGCCGCCGCCAAACACAAAGCAGTTGATGTTCAGCGTGATGTACAGGTTGAACACCCACACCCCCAGGTACAGCGCCATCTGGTCCAGGGCCCGCAAAGCCATGGCGTCCCCGGCCCGGGCGGCCATCTCCAGGTGGCGGGCGTCTATCTTCTCCGGCGCCCCTGCCAGCTGGACCATCAAGGTCTGCTCCCCGGCGTCAATCCACTGGCGGATGTGCCGCACGATCATCCCCCCAGAGGCGTAGGACTGCACGCACCCCTGGTTGCCGCAGCCGCAGGCGATGCCCTGCCCCGGGGTGAGGATGGTGTGGCCGCTCTCCCCGGCAAAGCCGCTGCTGCCCCGGAACAGCTTGCCGTCGATGATGATGCCCGAGGAAAGGCCTGTGCTCACCGGGCAGTAGAGCATGTGCTGGCGGCCCTTCCCGGCGCCGTGGCGGGATTCCGCCAAAGCCGCGCAGTGGGCGTCGTTGTCCACGGCCACCTGCACCCCGGGGAACAGCCCCTCCAGGCAGGCTTTCACCCCAAAGCCGTTGAGGGCGGGCAGCATGGCGCAGAGGACCACCTCCCCCGCGGGATAGCGCACCATGCAGGGCAGGCCCACGCCAATGCCCGCCAGGTCCTCCTCCGGCAGGGCGAGCCGCCCCAACAGGGCCCGCAGCTGGGCTGCCGCCTGCTGGAAGAACTCCTCCGCGGAGAGGCTGGCGTCCGAGGGGTACTTGGTTTTCCCCAGCAGTGTCTTGTCCTCTCCAAAAACGCCCAAGGCCACCTTGGTGCCGCCAATATCCATGCCCGCATAGACCTTCATGTCCCGCGCCGTCCCTTCTCTTGTGGTTTCTATCCATAATCATACGGGTTGTGGGGGGGAAAAACAAGCCCTTCCTTGTGAAAGTTCTTTCGGTGTGCTATACTTACACAAGCAAAAGAAAGGCCTGCCGCCTGGCGGGCGGGAAGGGGAGGAAACCATGGAGTGCCGCACCTTTGCCTTGGAGGAGCTGACGTCCCCCAAGTACGTGGTGGTGTTCACCCGCTACCGGGGGAAGCTGCTGCTTTCCCGCCACCGCCAGCGGGACACCTGGGAGACCCAGGGCGGCCACATCGAGCCGGGGGAGACGCCGGAACAGGCCGCCCGCCGGGAGCTGTGGGAGGAGTCCGGCGCGGGGGAGTTCACCCTCATCCCCCTGTGCGGCTACCGGGCCGGGGACGAGACGGGCAGCGCCGCCGGGGCGGTGTTCGTGGCCCAGGTGGAGGCGCTGGGGCCGCTGCCCCCCTTGGAGATGGCGGAGACAGCCCTCTTTTCCGCCTTGCCCCGGGAGCTGACCTATCCGGGCATCACCCCGGTGCTGTGGCGGCGTGCCCAGGAGTATTTCCCCGGGGTGGGGGAAGCATAAAACCAGGGAGGCTTGCGCGCTGTGGGGAAGGCCCACGGCGCGTTTTTTGGTTTTCGGGGGGAATGTGAAGAATCTTTGAATTTCCGGCGGGAGAGTTGACAGGGCAGGGGCAGGGTGGTATACTCGAAAAAAGTTCACAAACAAAACATTTTACAAGAAATCGATTCTGCTAGTGAACAACTTTTCAAAGGGATGGAGGAGCGGGATATGGAATGCAAGCCGTGGGAAATGGATGAAGGCATGTCCCTGATTATGATGCGCATGCGGCGCAGCCTGCGCACAGTGCTGCGGGAAGCCGTGCTGGAGGAGGGGCTTACCCCCAACGAGATAGAGGTGCTGCTGTTTTTGGAGCACGGCACCTACAACACCGCCCGGGATATCAGCCGGCTGCGGGGGATGCCCCGCTCCTTGGTGAGCAAGGCGGTGGACCAGCTGGTGCGCCGGGGCTATGTGGAATCCAGCCAGGATAAGCAGGACCGCCGGGTCAGCCGGCTGCGGCTGCTGCCGGCTTCTCAAAGCGCGGTGCAGCGGCTGGCCCAGGCCCGGGGGGACTTTTTATCCAAGCTGTGCAAAGGGGTGACCCAAGAGGAATTTGCCGCCTTTTTCTCCATGGTTGGGAAAATGGTGGACAACCTGGGGGATATGCCCCTGGAGGACGAGCTGCGGCTGGAAAACGAATTTGAAAAAGGGAGCGTGAAGGGCCAATGAAATTGTTGGCGCGCTATTGTAAACCGTTTGTGGGCATTTTGCTGGTGTGCCTGGTGCTGCTTTTTGGCCAGGCCGCCTGCGACTTGAGCCTGCCCACCTTGATGAGCGACATGGTCAACGTGGGCATTCAGCAAAGCGGCTTGGAGGCCGGCGCCCCAGAGGCCATGCGCCAAGAGGGCCTGCAGCTGCTCTCCACCTTTGCCGGGGAGGAGGACCGCTCTCTGCTGGAGGGAGGCTACTACACCATAGAGCCCGGCAGCAGCGAGGCCCAGCGCTTTGCGGAGGACTACCCCCTGGTGCGGGAGGAGGCCGTGTGCGTCCTGCGGGAGGGCCAGACTCAAGAGGAGCTGGACGCCTTAGAGGGCGCCTATGACCGGGCCAGCTACGCCATGCTGCTCTACTTCCAGCAGGCGGCGGAAAGCGGCGACCTGGAGCAGGCTGCCCAAAACCTGGCCCAGAGCCAGCTGCCCACTGTGGAGGCGCCCCTGCCCGACGGCCAGACCGGCCTGGAAGGCAGCCAGGAGAGCTTCCCCCAGGGGGCGCTGCCGGAGGAATCTTCCCAAGCGGAAAGCGATGCTGGGGCGCCCACGCTGTATTCCAGCCAGGGGGACAGCGCGGGGGAGGTGGATTCCACCGCCGCCCAGGAGCCTGTGGAAAACACCGCTCCCGCCGGGGAGACAAGCCAGGAGGGCGGCTCCGGCCTGGACATGTCCCAGGGCCTGGAGCAGCTGTACCAGGTGATTCCCCTGCTGGCCTATGTGCCCCAGGAGGGGCTCCAGCAGGCCCAGGAGCAGGCCGCCGCCAGCGACTCCATGATGGGGGAGCAGGTGGGCGTCACCTTGGCGCGGCTCTTCTATGAGGAGCTGGGCATGGACACCGCCGCCATCCAAAGCCGGTACATTTGGAACAAGGGCTTGCAGATGCTGGGCGTGGCCTTGCTGGGCGTCATCGCCACGGTGCTGGTGGGCTTTTTCTCCGCGCGGATGGCCGCCGCCGTGGGCCGCCAGCTGCGTCACGATTTGTTCGCCAAGGTGGAGGAGTTCTCCAACGGGGAGTTTGACAGGTTCTCCACCGCCTCCCTGATTACCCGCACCACCAACGACGTGCAGCAGATTCAAATGCTGGTGACCATGGGCGTGCGGATGATTTGCTACACGCCTATCATCGGCATTGGCGGCGTGATTTTCGCCGTGCAGAAAAGCGTGTCCCTCAGCTTTTTGGTGGCCTTGGCCGTGGTGGTGTTCCTGGGGCTGATTTTAGTCTCCCTGGCCGTGGTGCTGCCCAAGTTCAAGATTTTGCAGAAGCTTATCGACAAGCTGAATTTGGTCAGCCGGGAGAACCTCTCCGGCATGATGGTGGTGCGGGCCTTTGGCAACGAGGGCTACGAGGAGCGCCGCTTTGACGCTGCCAACCGGGATTTGATGGAGACCAACCGTTTTGTCCAGCGGGTGATGAGCCTGCTGATGCCCGCCATGATGTTTGGCATGAACCTGCTCTCGGTGCTGATTGTGTGGGTGGGCGGCCACGCCATTGCCCAAAGCACCTTGCAGATTGGGGACATGATGGCCTTTATCCAGTACGCCATGCAGATTATCATGGCTTTCCTGATGCTGGCCATGATTTTCATTTTGGTGCCCCGGGCCAGCGTGTCCGCCGGGCGCATTTTGGAGGTGCTGGACGCGCCCTTGTCCATCCAGGACCCGGAGAAGCCGGAGGTTCTGGAAGAGCCCAAGGGCGTGGTGGAATTTCAGGACGTGTCCTTCCGCTACCACAACGCCGACGGCGACGTGCTGGAGCACATCTCCTTTACCGCCAAGCCCGGGGAGACCACGGCCTTTATCGGCGCCACCGGCGCGGGCAAATCCACCTTGGTGAACCTGATTCCCCGGTTTTACGACGTGACCGAGGGCGCCGTCACCATTGACGGGGTGGATGTGCGCAAGCTCTCCCAGCACCAGCTGCGGGAGATGATTGGCTATGTGCCCCAAAAGGGCATGCTCTTCTCCGGCACCGTGGCCAGCAACCTGCGCTACGGCAAAGAGGACGCCACCGGCCAGGAGCTGCAGGAGGCCCTTGCCACCGCCCAGGCCGCGGACTTTGTAAACGCCATGGACGAAGGGGTGGATTCCCCCATCTCCCAGGGGGGCACCAACGTCTCCGGCGGCCAGCGGCAGCGGCTCTCCATTGCCCGCGCCCTGGCCCGCAAGGCGCCCATCTATATCTTTGACGACAGCTTCTCCGCCCTGGACTTTAAGACCGACGCCGCCCTGCGCAAGGCCCTGGCCCGGGATACCCAAAACGCCACCGTGCTGATTGTGGCCCAGCGGGTGAGCACCATCCTCCACGCCCAGCAGATCATCGTGCTGGACCAGGGGAAGATGGTGGGCAAGGGCACCCACAAGGAGCTGCTGCAAACCTGCCCCGAGTACCGGGAAATTGCCGAAAGCCAGCTGCAAAAGGAGGAATTGGAATGAGCCAGAGAGGACACGCCCCCCGGCACGGGGGCCCGGCCATGGCCGGGGAAAAGGCGAAAAACTTCAAGGGCAGCTCCAAGCGGCTGCTGAAATACCTGCGCCCCTTTTGGGTGCCGGTGATTTTCGTAATGCTCTTCGCGGCGGCTTCCACGGTGTTCTCCATTGTGGGGCCCAAGGTGCTGGCCCTGGCCACCGACGAGCTGGCCAACGGCCTGGTGCGCATCGTCACCGGCGCCCAGGGCGGCATTGACTTTGGCTACATTGGCAAGGTGCTGCTGCTGTTGGGCGGCATCTACCTGCTCAGCGCCGGGTTCTCCTACGCCCAGGGCTTTATCATGGCCGGGGTGACGGCGGACCTCTCTTACGGCCTGCGGGACGCCATCGAGAAGAAAATCAACAAGCTGCCCCTTTCCTACTTCCACCGGGTGAGCCAGGGCGACGTGCTCTCCCGCATCACCAACGACGTGGACACGCTGACAAACTCCTTAAACCAAAGCGTCACCCAGATGATTACCTCGGTGTGCACCCTTATCGGCGTGCTGATTATGATGCTCACCATCAGCTGGCAGCTCACCTTGGTGGCCCTGTGCATTGTGCCGGTGTCGCTGGTGTTTGTCATGGTGATCGTCAAGTTTTCCCAAAAGCACTTTAAGGCCCAGCAATACTACCTGGGCTCCGTCAACGGCCAGGTGGAGGAGATGTACGGCGGCCACCTGGTGGTGAAGGCCTTTGGCCGGGAGAAGGAAACCGTGGCCGCCTTTGACGCCGAGAACCAGAAGCTCTACAACGCCGGGTGGAAATCCCAGTTCCTCTCGGGGCTGATGCAGCCCGTGATGAACTTTGTGGGCAACCTGGGCTATGTGGTCATCTGCATGGTGGGCGCCTCTATGGCGGCGGGGGGCTCCATGACCATCGGCGGCATCCAGGCCTTTGTGCAGTATGTGCGCAGCTTTACCCAGCCCATCACCCAGATGGCCAACATCTCCAACCAGCTGCAGATGACCGTGGCCGCCGCCGAGCGGATTTTCCAATTCCTGGACGAGGAGGAGGAGGCCGGGGAGGAGCCCAAACTGCGCACCGCGGATTTGGACATCCAGGGCAACATTGTGTTCGACCACGTGAAGTTCGGCTACGAGGACAGCGAGGGCCTGGTCATCCGGGACTTCTCCGCCACGGTGAAGGCCGGCCAGAAGGTGGCCATTGTGGGCCCCACCGGCGCGGGCAAGACCACCATGGTGAAGCTGCTCATGCGCTTCCACGATTTGAAGGGCGGGCAAATCACCTTGGACGGCCACCCCATCACCGACTTCTCCCGCAGGGACCTGCGCAGCCAGTTCGGCATGGTGCTTCAGGACGCCTGGCTGTACAGCGGCACCATTTTGGAGAACATCCGCTACGGCAAGCTCACCGCCACCGACGAGGAGGTGGTGCAGGCCGCCAAGATGGCCCAGGCCGACCACTTTATCCACACCTTGCCCGGGGGCTACCAGATGGAGCTCAATGAGGAGAGCTCCAACGTGTCCCAGGGGCAGAAGCAGCTGCTCACCATTGCCCGGGCCATTCTGGCGGACTCCAAGGTGCTGATTCTGGACGAGGCCACCAGCTCGGTGGACACCCGCACCGAGGTGCTCATCCAGCGGGCCATGGACAACCTGATGCAGGGCCGCACCAGCTTTATCATCGCCCACCGGCTTTCCACCATCCGCAACGCCGACCTCATCCTGTGCATGAAGGACGGCGACATTGTGGAGCAGGGCACCCACGAGGAGCTGATGGAAAAGGGCGGCTTCTACGCGGAATTGTACAACAGCCAGTTTGAGGCCGCGGCCCAGGACCAGGCCAGCTGAGAAGGGGGTACGGGATATGAAACGCTATTGCATCATCACCATCGAGCGGGAGTACGCCAGCGGCGGCTCCCTGGTGGGCAAGCTTGTGGGGCAGGCCTTGGGCATCCCGGTGTACGGCCGGGAGATTCTGGAAATCGCTGCCCGGGAAGGGGGCACCACCCCGGAGTATATCGAGCACCTGGAGGAGACGAACACCAACTCTTTGCTGTATTCTTTGGTGGCCATGGCCAAGACTGTCCAGGGCCAGCTGCCCCAGATCTCCAAAACCGACCAGCTGAATTTGCTGGAGGCCCGCATCATCCAGCGGCTGGCCCAGGAGGGCCCCTGCGTCATTGTGGGGCGCTGCGCCGGCTGGGTGCTGCGGGAGCAGCCCCATGTGCTCAACGTGTTCATCCACGCCGACCGCCAAGAGCGGCTGCGCCGGGCGGTGGAGGAGTACGGCATCCCCCAGGACCAGGCGGCCTCTGTGCTGCACCGGTTTGACCACCGGCGCTCCAACTTCTACCACGCCAACACAGGGCGCTCCTGGCGGGAGCGGGAGGGCTACCACATGGTGCTGGACAGCGGCCTGCTGGGGGTAGAGCTGTGCTCCCAGCTGCTGGTGGCCGCCGCCCAAAGCGAGGGCTGAGCCATGGAAGTCTGGATTTTGGTGAACAACCGGGCCGGCCGGCAGCACGCCCGGGAGAACGGGGAGCAGGTGCGCCGGGTGTTCGCCTTGGGGGGCGCCCGCGCCCGGGTGGCCTACACGGACACCGTGGAGGAAGGGGCCGCCTTTCTCCAGCAGGCCGTGGAGGCCCAGCCGGACTTGCTGGTGTGCTGCGGCGGCGACGGCACCTTGAGCCAGGCGCTGAACGTCTTACAACAGCTGGACGCCAAGCTGCCTTTGGGCTATGTGCCCATGGGCACCACCAACGACTTCGCCGCCTCGCTGGGCCTGCCCAAGGAGCCTGCCAAGGCGGCGGAGCAAATCCTGCACGGCCAGCCGCGGCTGCTGGATTTGGGCCGCTTTGGGGAGCGGGAGTTCCTGTACGTGGCCTCCTTTGGGGCCTTTACCCAGTCTTCCTACAAAGCGGCGCCCCAGGTGAAGGCTGTCCTGGGCCACCTGGCCTATGTGCTGGAAAGCGCCAAGGAGCTGCCCTTTCTGCGGGCCTGCCCCCTCCAGGTGGATACGGGGGACGCCCTCTATGAGGGGGAGTACCTCTTTGGGGCGGTGAGCAACACCCTGTCCGTGGGGGGCATCCTCAAGCTGGATCCCCAGGCCGTACACCTGGATGACGGCCTGCTGGAGCTGACGCTGGTGCGCATGCCCAAAAACCCCGTGGAGCTGGGCCAGGCTGCCGCCATGCTGGGGCGGGGCAAGTACGACGGGGACCTGGTGCTCCAGCGGACGGTGCGCCGGGCGGTGCTCACCTGCGGGGAGGAGTTCCCCTGGTCGCTGGACGGGGAGTACGTCCCCGGGGCCGCCCAGATTGAAATAGAAACACTGCCCCAGGCACTGGAGCTGGTGCTGTAAAAACGGGAGGAGGAGACTGTATGAACACACCTAGGTTGGAGACAGAGCGGCTGGTCCTGCGGCGGTTTGAGCCGTCGGATTTGCAGGCCTTTTTCCAGATTTTTTCCGACGGGGAGGTAAACCGCTTCCTGCCCTGGTTCCCGGTGCGGGACTTGGAGGAGGCCCAGGCCTTCTACCAGCAGCGGTACGCCCCGGTGTACGCCAAGGCCCAGGGCTACGCCTACGCCATCTGCCGCAAGGAGGACAACGTGCCCATTGGCTACGTCAACGGGGAGACAGAGGGCGCCCGGGACTTTGGCTACGGCCTGCGCAAGGAGTTCTGGGGCCAGGGCATCGTCACAGAGGCCTCCCGGGCAGTGCTGGCCCAGATGAAGGAGGACGGTGTGCCCTTTGTCACCGCCACCCACGATAGGGAAAACCCCGGCAGCGGCAAAGTGATGCAGAAGCTGGGCATGGTGTACCACTACTCCTACCGGGAGCAGTGGCAGCCCAAGGACATCTCCGTGGTGTTCCGGATGTACCAGCTGAACCTGGACGGGGACAACAACCGGGTCTACCGGGCGTATTGGGACAAGTTCCCGGAGCACTTTGTGGAGACAGAGCTGTAATAAATATCCCCCGGCGAAGCCGGGGGTTTTTCATCGACGGGCAAAGCCCTATG
>OFMJ01000397.1_pt1 | contig 48066 bp, 37 predicted proteins | sample 1541801 | NCBI WGS metagenome assembly OFMJ01 (sample SAMN04209234, study PRJEB22552) | human gut metagenome | biome: gut; material: feces | host: Homo sapiens | place: USA: Oklahoma
CTTCATGTCCTGGCCGCCGATGTCGATGATAAAGTCCACGTTGGGCAGGAAATGCCGGGCCGCAGTAAAGTGGGCCACGGTCTCCACCACGCCGTAATCCGTGTGGAAAGCGTTTTGGGTCAAATCCTCACCATAGCCAGTGGTAGTCACAGAGGCAACATGCAGGGCGGGATGCTCCTCGTAAAGCTTTTGAAGCACTTCCCGGATCAAGGGGACGGGGTTTCCCAGGTTGGGCCGGTAGTCTGTAAACAGCAGCCGCGCCTCTTGGTCAATCACCGCCAGCTTTACCGTGGTGGAGCCGGAGTCAATACCGATATGTACCGGCGCGCTGTAGTCCGCCCCAAAGGGGACCCGCGGCACAGCGGCCTTTGCGTGGCGGGCATGGAAGGCCTCATATTCCTCCCGGTTTGCAAACAGCGGCGGATGACTCCGATAGGTCTCCGAGGCGCCATGAAGCCGCAGCCGGTCTGCTACAGCCGTAAGATCAAACTCCTGATCGGCATAATAGGCCGCGCCCAGCGCCACAAACAAAAGACTGTTCTCCGGACAAATTCCCCGGACTCCCAGCGTGTGGTCAAAGCTCTCCCGCAAGCAGCGGGAGAAGGTCAGCGGCCCGCCCAGATACAGCACCTGCCCGCAGATAGGCCGGCCCTGGGCCAACCCTGCGATGGTCTGATTCACCACCGCCTGATAAATGCTGGCGGCAATGTCTGGTGCCTTAGCACCCTGGTTGATGAGGGGTTGAATATCGCTCTTGGCAAAGACGCCGCATCGGGAAGCAATGGTATAGGTCTTTTCCGCTTTTTGTGCAGCGATGTCCATCTCATCGGCCCCCATTTTTAAAAGGGTCGCCATCTGATCAATAAAAGCGCCGGTACCACCGGCGCAGGAACCATTCATGCGGACCTCGACGCCATTGGTCAGGAACAGGATTTTCGCATCCTCCCCGCCCAGCTCAATGATGCAGTCCGTGCCGGGTGCCAGCCGCCCCGCTGCCACGCGGGTGGCGTAGACTTCCTGCACAAAGGGAATCTGCACACTCTCCGCCATGCCCATGCCGGCAGAGCCGGAAATGGAGACAAGATAAGCGCCGTCTCCCTCTTTGTCCGCAATTTCCCGCAGCAGCTCGGCTGTTTTTTGGGAGATCTGCGATAGGTGGCGTCGATAGGTGGAAAATAAAAGCGTATCGTCTTCGCCCAAAACCACGCATTTGATGGTGGTAGAGCCAATATCCAGTCCGATTCTTTTCATGGGATATAGTTGTCTCACCTCTATTGCAAAAGGCCGTCAGAGGGATTCCCTCGCGACGGCCAGCATCAGCTTGATGCGGTTCTCTTGGTTTACCTTGGTTGCGCCTGCGTCATAGTCGATGGGCGCAATGTTGGCGTTGGGATAGCGGTTTTTTATGTTGCGGATTACGCCTTTGCCAACGATATGGTTGGGCAGACAGCCAAACGGCTGGGCACACACAATGTTTTGATAGCCGCTTTCGATCAATTCGCACATCTCGGCGGGCAGCAGCCACCCCTCTCCCATCTTTACGCCTTTGCTGATCACCGTTTCCGCCAGCGCCTTTACATGGGGGAACGAGGAAGGCGTGATAAATGCGTCATAGGCAGACAGCACGCTGCGCAGCTTGTTTTGCAGGCCGTTGATCATGCGCTCCATAAACAGCCCCAAATATTTCCAAAACACACTGCCCCCATAGAGCTGCCAGTCGATCAGCTTGCCGGAAGCGCAGTAATACACGAACCCCAAAACGCCGGGCACCATATATTCACACCCCTGGGAGAAGAGAAATTCCTCCAGGTCGTTGTTGCCGAAAGGCGCATACTTTACATAGATTTCGCCTACGATCCCCACCTTGATTTTTTTCTCCGAGGTGCGCTCTATCGCGTGAAAATCAGCGGCCATTGCCTTTAGATTTTTTGTGATGCTGCGGCCGGTCAGCCCCTTGTTGCGCTTGAATTGGGAAACCAAGCGCGCCGTCCAGGCCTGCACCAGCTGCTGCGTTTGGCCGGGATGCACCTCGTAGGGGCGGATCTGGTTTTTCAGCTGCATCAGCATATCGCCGTACACGATGGAAATACAGCCTTTGTATAGGATCATCGGCGTGATCTTAAAGCCGCTGTATTTTTCCATGCCGCCGAAGCTCAGGGAAATGACGGGCACATACCCAAGCCCCATATTCACCAACGCTTTTTTCAACAGCTTGATGTAATTGGACGCGCGGCAGCCGCCGCCGGTCTGGAAATGCAGCAGCGCTACCTTGTGCGGATCATAGTCCCCGCTGGTCAGCGCATACAGCAGCTGCCCGCAGGAGCAGATGGCCGGATAGCACATATCGTTATGGATATGCCGCAGCCCCTCATCGAGCACCTTCTGCCCTGTATAATGCAGCACCTCGACTTGGTATCCGTACATGCGCAGCACCTCGGTCAAAAGGCTCATATGGATAGGGAAAATATCCGGAACCAGGATCACATGATCCTTTTTCATTTCTTTGGTAAAATCGACAAATTCGTTTTGTGTATTCACAATCTATTCTCTTTCTTTGGATGCGGTGCGTTAGTCATGATAAACCATGGCGCAATCCGCCGCGTGTACGCGGCGGACAGCTTCACCGCACTATGTGTTCGACAAATTTTGACAAACTGGCATTTGACACATTATAAAAATATAAAGTGCATCTTGCAAGCTTTGTTCATTAAAAAAACAATCTTTGAAGGAAAAAGCCGGAGTCTCTTCAAGATTGTGTGGATAAACTATTGTATGAAATTTCGACAAAATCTGCAAGCGGGGCCGTATTTGGGTGCCCCTGAGAGGAGAGAATGAAAGGGAAAAAGCAAAATCATTATGGGAAGCTATGTACGGAAATGTACGAGATCTTACATGACAGAACCGCTTTAGAGGAATTGGAATTTTATCTTTCTTATGCAGACAAGGACAAGAAGATTTTAGAGCCCCTATGCGGCAGCGGGCGCTTCCTCCTCCCGTTTATGGAGCAGGAGCTCTGCATTACAGGGCTGGATGCGTCTGAAGAAATGCTGGGCAAGCTAAAATCAAAAGCGCCTGCGGCCCATGTCATCCAGGCCGATATAGCAGCATACCAAACGGAAGAAAAATACGACTATATCTTTATCCCCTCCGGCTCTGTTTCGCTTTTTACGGATATGGGCTTGTGCAAAAGGGTTCTGCATCGGTGAAAGGAGATGATGGCGCCGGGAGGGAAATTGGTCTTTTCAGTGGATACAGTGGCCAATAGATGCCCGGACAGCGGCTATGAGACAGCAGCCTCCGTAAAGACGAAAGACGGACTCGATTTGATTTTGAAAAACAAAAATCATTATGATGAAAAAACGTAGACACAGTTTTCCCCCGGCATCTATGAGCTATATCAAGGCTCATGCATATTGCAGAAGGAAACGATGGATTTCCAAATACACCTCTATCGCTTTGGAGAAATCGAACGGGTTTTAAGTGAGGTCGGTTTTACAGAAATAAAGACATATTCGTCTTATGACAAGAAGGCCGCCGTTGATGACACTGTGGATATGTTCTTGATCGAATGCATAACGCCGGCCCCTGCGCTTTGAAAACGCACCGCGATGGGATAAGGCTTCCTTTTCTTTGCGCAAAAAAACGGCAGGACGCCGTTTTTTATTTTGCAAGAGGCACGGCCGTATCGGGCGCCCAGGGATAATAAAGCGCGGAAAAGCCCAGCGACCGCAGCTGCTCTGCGGCAATGTCAAAGCCTGCGTTCAAGTCTTTGGCGTCATGCGCATCGCTGGAAAGGCAAAGCTTTTCCCCGCCGTAGTGCTTATAGCGCTCAAGAAAAAACGGCCCTGGTAAACAGGTCTTGGAAGGCTTTTGCAAGCCGGAGGTATTGACCTCGATGATCTTGCCGCTGCGCGCGGCAGCCAGGGCGATTTCATCTTCTAGATCCTCGATTTGCGCTTTGGCATATTGCAATAAAAAGTAATCGCCGGGATAATTGCGCCGGTAGATCCCAATATGCGCGATGGCGTCAAATTCTGGCACGCATAGCGACTGGCGCACAGCGCGATAGTATTGCTCCATCATCCAGGAAAAGGCAAAGCCGGTTTCCAGATTGGTCCAATAATCGCGGGTGATCCACAACCCGCCGAAGGTATGGGCGCTGGCGATGACATAGTCATACCTTTGAGCACGGAGCCCTTGCAGGCATACCTCATGCCATTGCTTTTCATAGGTAAGCTCCACGCCCCGGTACAGGCGGTATCCCTTGGCGCACCCCTCTTCGATTTTTCGCCGGTAGGCTTCATTGTCGAAAGGACGGCGCTCATAGCCGGGATACCGGCGGCGGTACGCTTCAATGCCGGGATGCCAATGCTCGGCAAAGCCGATGCCGCGGGCCGTCCCTTCTTCCAGCAGCGCCCAATAGGCCTCCATGGGGCATTGGGAATCGTCGGACAGGTCGGTATGCACATGGGCGTCGACGATAGAAAACCGATCCATTTACCGATCCTCCCCATCCAGCGCATCCAATAATGCCTGCATTTCCGCCCGGGTGCCGATGGTGATGCGCAGATAGCCGGAGATGCGCGGCTTATCAAAATGCCGCACCAGCACGTGACGTTCTCTCAGCTTGGCAAAGCAGCGTTTGCCATCGCCGTCAGCCGGGCTGGCAAACACAAAATTGGCCTGCGAAGGCAAAACGGTAAAACCGCGGCGGCGCAACGCCCCGCAAAACCAAGCGCGGGTGGCTTGTATTTCCTCGCAGCGCGCCCGGGTATAGGCCGCATCCTCGATGGCGGCTTGGGCGCCCGCCTGGGCCAGCCGGTCGACGGGATAGCTGTTAAAGCTGTCCTTCACACAGGTCAAAGCATGGATCAACTGCCGGTTCCCCAGCGCATAGCCGACGCGAAGCCCTGCCAGCGCATGCGATTTGCTCAGCGTACGCACAACCAAAAGATTTTCATACTGCCCGATGAGCGAAGCCGCACTCTGCGCGCCGAAGGCGACATAGGCTTCGTCGATCAAGACCAGGCATTGCGGGTTGGCCTGCAGGAGCTGTTGGATCTGCGCCAAGGTCAAAGCAATGCCGGTAGGCGCATTGGGATTGGCAATCAGGATGCCGCCGGCGCTGCCCTGGCAAAAGGCAGGCAGATCCATACAGAAATCGGCCGTCAGCGGCACCTTCTGCACACAAACGCCGAACAGCTGGGCATATACCTCATAAAAGCTGTACGTAATATCCGCAAATTGGATCGGCTGTGCCTGGCCGGCAAAAAAAGCAGGAAAGCACAGGGCCAATACCTCATCCGAGCCGTTGCCGACAAAGACCTCTTCTGCCTCCAGCCCTTCAGTTTTGGCGATGGCTTGGCGCAGGGAAAGGCTGGCAGGGTCAGGATACAGGCGAAGCTGCCCCATCGCCTGCTCCATTGCAGACGCCACACGCGGCGAGGGCGGATATGGATTTTCGTTGGTGTTGAGCTTGATGACCCGCTGCGTACCCTTTGGCTGTTCGCCCGGCACATAGGGAGACAAGCCCTTGGCCAAAGGGCTGATAACGGTCTGCTGCATGGAGCATACCTCCTTGGAAAAGCTGTCAGATATACCTATTATATATCAAAGCTCTCCTTTTGGCATGGCGGATTGTTTCTTGCAAAAGCCTTGGAAGATGGCAGATGCAAAGCCAAGGACCCATGCTTTTTTCGTCAAAAGGGGGAAAACATGCACTTTTTTCAAAAAAATGGGAAAACTTCCCGTAGAACAGGAGGGATAACGCTTGACGATTTCTGCACAAGGTTATTATAATGTATAAGATTTGAATGTTAATATTACAATACTACAACCTTAAGGAGGTCTCCCCATATGGCAAAGACATTGACCATTGATGGCAATACCGCTGCCGCGCACGTTGCGTACGCGTTCAGCGACGTAGCTGCCATCTACCCGATTACGCCGTCCTCTCCGATGGCGGAATCTTGTGACGAATGGGCAGCGGCCGGCCGTAAGAATATCTATGGCCAGACGATGAACATCGTTGAGATGCAAAGCGAGGCGGGCGCCGCTGGCGCTGTGCACGGCTCTTTGGTAGCCGGCGCTATGACCACCACCTTTACCGCATCCCAGGGCTTGCTGCTGATGATCCCCAACATGTACAAGATCGCCGGTGAATTGCTGCCCTGCGTATTCCATGTGAGCGCGCGCGCCCTGGCCACGCAGGCATTGAATATCTTCGGCGACCAGGCAGACGTGATGGCCTGCCGTCAGACCGGGTTTGCCATGCTGGCGTCCGCTTCCGTACAGGAGGTCATGGATCTGGCGCTGGTTTCCCATCTGTCCACCATCAAGACGCGTGTACCGTTCCTGCATTTCTTTGACGGCTTCCGTACTTCGCACGAGATCCAAAAGGTAGAGGTCATTGATTACGAAGACATGGCCAAGCTGGCGGATATGGATGCCATCCAGGCGTTCCGCGAACGCGCGATGAATCCGGAACACCCGCATCAGCGCGGCACCGCACAGAATGCGGATACCTATTTCCAGAACCGCGAGGCTTCCAATAAATTTTATGAAGCCGTGCCCGGCGTTGTACAGGAATGTATGGACAAGGTGGCGGAGCTGACCGGCCGTCAGTACCACCTGTTTGACTACTACGGCGCCCCCGATGCGGAAAACGTGGTCGTGATCATGGGCTCCGGCGCGGACGGCGTGGAAGAGACCATGAACTACCTCATCCAGGAACGCGGCCAGAAGATCGGCCTGGTCAAGGTTCGTCTGTACCGTCCGTTTGTGGAAGAGAAATTTATCGAAACGCTGCCCAAGACTGTCAAGCGCATTGCGGTAATGGATCGCACCAAGGAACCCGGCAGCGCAGGCGAGCCGCTGCTGCAGGATGTGCAGACCGCTCTGTTCAATGCCAAGCTGGATGTTGAATGTATCGGCGGCCGCTACGGCATGGGCAGCAAGGAATTTACGCCTTCCATGATCAACGCCATTTACGAAAACCTGGCGGCAGCAGCGCCGAAAAAGCGCTTTACCGTGGGCATCAATGATGACGTGACCGGCCTGTCCTTGGAAGTCAAGGAAAAGATCAACCCGGCGGGCGAAGGCACGTTCCAGGGCATGTTCTACGGCCTGGGCTCCGACGGTACCGTTGGCGCGAACAAAAACTCCATCAAGATCATCGGCGACCATACCGATATGTACGCACAGGGCTACTTCTTCTATGATTCCAAAAAGTCCGGCGGTATCACGGTCAGCCATCTGCGCTTTGGCCAAAAGCCCATTCAGTCTCCTTATCTGATCGATACGGCGGACTTTGTGGCCTGCCATAACGCCTCCTATATCACCCGTTACGATATGACCGGCGTTCTGCGCGAAGGCGGCACGTTCCTGTTGAACTGCCAGTGGTCTCCGGAGGAGCTGGAGCACCGCCTGCCGGCCAAGGTAAAAAATGACCTGGCGACCAAGAACATCAATTTCTACATCATCGACGGTGTAAAGATTGCTGCAGAAGTAGGCATGGGCGGCCGCATCAACACGGTGATGCAGTCTGCATTCTTCAAGATCGCAAACGTCATTCCGTATGCGGATGCCAATGAATACATGAAGAAAGCGGCTTATAAGTCCTACAGCAAGAAGGGCGAAAAGATCGTAAACATGAACTATGCGGCCATCGATGCCGGCGGTGAAGGCGTCGTGAAGGTCGAGATTCCGGAATCCTGGAAGACCACCACGGAGGGTGCGCCGATGGTGGCAAAATCCGGTGACAAATACTTCGATGAAGTTTTGTACCCGATCGCTTATCTGCATGGGGACGAGCTTCCGGTTTCCACCTTTACCCCGGACGGCGTTGTGCCCACCGGCACCACCAAGTTTGAAAAACGCGGCGTAGCCATCAAGGTACCGGAATGGCAGATGGATAAATGTATCCAGTGTAACCAATGTTCGTTGGTCTGCCCGCACGCGGTCATCCGTCCGGTTCTGGTGAAAGAGGAAGACCTCAAAGCTGCTCCGGCTGCCTTTGAAGCCAAAGCCGCTATCGGCAAGGACTTTGCCGGCTATCAGTTCCGTATGCAGGTCTCCCCGCTGGATTGCACGGGCTGCGGAAACTGCGCAGACGTCTGCCCGGCCAAGGAAAAGGCTCTGGTCATGAAGCCGCTGGATTCCCAGATGGAGCAGGCGGAAAACTGGACCTTTGCCCAGGATCTGCCGAAGCCGGACATCAAATTCAACCGCAACACCGTCAAAAACAGCCAGTTCCTGCAGCCGCTGTTCGAGTTCTCCGGCGCTTGCGCAGGCTGTGGCGAAACGCCGTACATCAAGCTCATCACCCAGCTGTTCGGCGATCGCATGATGGTGGCCAATGCGACGGGTTGTTCCTCCATCTATGGCGGTTCTTCCCCGACCTGCCCGTACACCAAGAACGAAAAGGGACATGGCCCGGCTTGGGCAAACTCCCTGTTTGAAGACAACGCCGAGTTCGGTTACGGCATGCGCGTTGCCGCTGCACAGCGTGAAGCGCTCGTTGCCCAGAAGGTAGACGAAGTGCTGGAAAACGGCTGCGCGGATGATTTGAAAGCAGCTCTGGAAAACTGGAAGGCCAACCGTCACGACGGCCTGGCTTCTCAGGAAGCGGCGGAAGCGATCAAAGCCTTGCTGCCGGAAGCCATCAAGGCAGACAGCAAGAATGCAGCGGCGCTGAAGGTCATTGAAAACAACGCAGACCAGCTGGTGAAAAAATCCATCTGGTGCTTTGGCGGCGACGGCTGGGCCTATGATATTGGCTACGGCGGCGTAGACCATGTGCTGGCCCAGGGCAAAGACATCAACGTATTGGTGCTGGATACCGAAGTATACTCCAACACCGGCGGCCAGGCCTCTAAATCCAGCCGTACCGGCGCTGTGGCGCAGTTTGCTGCGGCTGGTAAGCGTGTACGCAAAAAGGATCTCGGCCTGATCAGCATGAGCTACGGTTACATCTATGTAGCGTCCATCGCCATGGGCGCCAACCATGCCCAGGCCCTGCAGGCGATTGCGGAAGCAGAAGCGTATCCGGGCCCGTCCCTGATCATCGCCTATGCGCCGTGTATCAACCATGGCATCAACATGGGCAAATCGCAGGCGGAAGAGAAGAAAGCGGTAGAGTCCGGCTACTGGCCGCTGTACCGTTATAACCCGCAGCTGGCGGAAGAGGGCAAGAATCCGTTTATCCTGGATTCCAAGGCCCCGACGGCAGATTACCGTGAATTCATCATGGGTGAAAACCGTTACCGCAGCCTGGCGCAGCAGCGTCCGGAATTGGCGGAAGAGCTGTTCACCAAGCAGGAAGAGGAAGCGAAAGACCGCCTCGAATACTACAAGAAACTTACAGAGATGTAAGTTCTAAGCGAAAAAGAGCGCAGCAATGCGCTCTTTTTTTATGCCTAAATGAACAAACCGGGGACGCCTATCATAGCAATACATAGGAGAGGGGGAGGCATATTGGGGAAAGAACATAGCCGCTGTCCGGCGTTGCCAAGGGAGAGGGCTTGCCGCGTCAAAATGCTGCAGCAAAGGCTGCGGGCTTTTGGGCTCTACCATGGATGCCAGAATGGATGCTATGGGCCGCGCACCCAAAAGGCAGTTTTGCAGTTCCAGGAATGGGCAAGGCTCCCAATGTCCGGGAAACTGGACGCAGCTACTTGGCGCGCATTGTTTGGCCCGCAGGCAAGGCTTAGCTCTCAATATATGGTTTTTGCACGGAGCCTTTGCCTTCAGACGCCCTGTATGCAAGGGTTGGATGTTTGGGCGGTACAGCAAAAATTGGCACGCCAAGGGTTTCTTGGAGATGCGCCGGATGGGTGCTATGGGCCCAAGACTTGCAGCGCCGTCCGTACTTTTCAAGCTGCTGTACAGATAGAGGCTGACGGCGTTGTAGGCCCGGAAACATGGAATGCGCTATTTTAAGGAAAAGGGCTTGGCAAAAAAAGAAAATCTTCGTACAATAAAAGAAAACGGAGGGCAGTGCCATGAATGGCATTTTGTTTGATTTGGACGGCACGCTGCTGGATACATTGGATGACCTGATGGACAGCGTAAACTACGCATTGCATGCGGAAGGATTCCCGCAGCGGAGCAGACAGGAGATCCGTGCCTTTGTGGGGAATGGGGTTGCGAATCTGGTACACCGCGCTGTGCCCGGGGGAACGCCCCAGCCGGCAGAGGTGCGCTGTTTGGAAATATTTAGAGCACACTATGCGGCCAATATGAACCATAAAACGGCGCCTTATCCGGGGATTATGCCGTTGCTAAAAACGCTTAAGCAGCGAGGCATTCAAATGGCAGTGTCATCCAATAAATTTGATGCGGCTGTTAAACAGCTTTGCAAGGAGCAGTTCCAGGGGTATATTGATGTGGCCATTGGAGAAAGCGAAACGGTAAAAAAGAAGCCCGCGCCGGATGGCCCGCTGCTGGCGCTGCGCCAAATGGGATGCAAGAGAGAAGAGGCCCTTTACGTAGGGGATTCTGAGGTGGATGTGGAAACTGCCAAAAATACAGGGCTGATATGCGTAGGCGTGACCTGGGGCTTCCGCGACCGCAGCGTTTTGATGGAAAAAGGGGCCGATTATATCATTGATGAACCGAAAGCGCTGTTAGACCTTTTAGATTCCCTCTGTTAAAAAAGGGCCTTGAGGCCGAGGGCGATGAGCAATAGGCCCCCTAAAACAGCGGCCTTATTGCCTAGGAAAGAGGCGAAGCGCTCTCCAAGAAAAAGGGAGATCGTACAGCAGATAAAGGTCACGAATGCAATGATGGGACAGGCCGTGCCCAGCGGGACAGAACAGGCCCGGAGACTGATGCCCACGGCAAAGGCGTCCAGGCTGGTGGCAACAGCCTGAAGGCATCCCTGAAGCCAGGTGAACCGGGGAACGGAGATAGGCCCATCTTTTGGATAGAAAATATCTATGATCATTTTTCCCCCGATAAAACACAAGATAAAAAAGGTGACGGATCCTGCATAAGCATCGATAAATACCGCAAACAAGCCGCTGGCCAAATAGCCCAGGGCAGGCATCAGCCCTTGGAAGAGGCCAAAAAGCAAAGGCATGCGCAGCTTCGTAGGCCATGTTAGGTGCGGATAGGCCAGCGTATTGGAGATGGATACAGCGGCAGCATCCATGCTTAGGCCGAGCCCCAAAAAAAGTAGTTCGATGGTTCCCATTTACAAATCCCCTTATTGTGTCTTTGTATATTGTAATGAGCGAGAAGGCAAAGCATGACAAAAAAAGTATATTCTTTCACCTATGGTAAATGCTATGAAGGTATGCGGGGATAAAAGGCTGACGGATCGGCATACAAAAGAAAAGATCGCTGAATAGGCAGGATACGCAAGCGGTCTGGCAAAGCGGACAGGATATGATGGAAGAGAAAGAAAGAGACAAGCGGGGTATTTCCGCCTGGTATTGGACAAGGCTGGAAAAGCCTTTGACGGACGAGCAAAAAAATGCGCTGAAGATGGCATTGGCGGTTGGCAAAAAGCTGGACGGGCGGCAAGGAGATATTCGGCTATTGGCATATGCGATGCGAAGCTATGCCTTATACAAGCAGTATGGGCTGATGCCAAAGCAGCGATGGCAAACAACAAAACAAGGCAGGCCGTATCTGCCGGAATATCCGGAAATAGATGCAAACCTTTCGCATAGCGGCTGTATGGCGGTTTGTGCTGTTGGCAGGCCTTTTCTCGGCACAGATATACAAAAAACAAAAGCGCACATTGCAAGGCCGCTGGCACAGCGTGTATGTACGGAGGAAGAGCTGCGGTGGCTTTGGGAGAAGGAACAGACGCGGCGCGCAGATGCTTTTACGGAGATTTGGGCACTGAAGGAAAGCTATCTGAAATGGAATGGCAAGGGGCTTGGCCAGAGCATGCGTTCCTTTATGGCGTATGAGTGCAGCCCGGGACAAATACAAACCAGTATACAGGGAGTAAGGTTTTGCCTTTGCACACCGATTCCGGGCTATAAGGCAGCCCTTTGTGCAGGGACAGAGCCATTGCCCAAAATACAGCAAGTCTCCCAGGCACAGCTATTGCGATTTTGTGCAGAGAGAGCTGGAAATACTGGAAAAATTACTTGACAGAGAAAGAGAAAGCTTCTATAATAAAAATACAATAATAAGAATTGTTACTATTTAGGGCTAAGGCTCAAATTCATAAAGAAAAGAGGATATGTCATGAAAGAATTAAAGGGTAGTCAGACCGAAGCTAACCTGTTGGCAGCATTTGCGGGCGAGTCCCAAGCGCGCAACAAATACACCTATTATGCGTCCAAGGCTAAAAAAGATGGCTATGAACAGATTGCCGGCCTATTCCTGGAGACTGCGGAAAACGAAAAAGAGCATGCCAAGATCTGGTTCAAGCTGCTGCACGATGGTATGCCGGATACCATGGAAAACCTAAAGGATGCAGCCGCTGGCGAAAATTATGAATGGACCGATATGTATGCAGGCTTTGCAAAGACTGCCAGGGAAGAGGGCTTTGATAAGATTGCCTATTTGTTTGAAGCGGTTGGCAAGATTGAAAAAGAACATGAGGAGCGCTATTTGAAGCTCTTGGCAAATATTGAGAATAATACGGTCTTTGTGCGTGACGGAGAGGTATATTGGCAGTGCCGCAACTGCGGACACATTCACAAGGGGCTAAAGGCGCCTGAGGTATGTCCGGTTTGCGAGCATCCGAAATCCTTCTTCCAGCTCCCGGCGAAAAATTATTAAGCAATGGAAAAGCACAGGCGCTATGGCCTGTGCTTTTTTATTTTGCCGCTATTGAGTGCGCGTCCATACGCGGAGCGGGGGCTGGCCGTTGGCGTATCGCTGGATCTCATCAAAGATCATTTCACTTTGCCATCTGTCCACATCACAGCTCATCCCTGCCAAGTGCGAAGTAATGAGCACATTGTCCCGATGCAAAAGCGGATGGTTCTCAGGAGCGGGCTCCTGCCACATGACATCCATCGCAGCGCCGGCAATACGCTTTGCATCCAGTGCCTCTATCAACGCCCTTTGATCGACCACAGCGGCCCGCGCGGTGTTGATAAAAACAGCGGTGGATTTCATTTGTGCAAACCAAGAGGCATCGACGATGCCGCGTGTTTCATCGTTGACAGGCAGATGAATGGATACGACATCCGAGGCAGAAAGCGTTTCTTCCAACGAGGCTTTCTCACAGCCGCAGCCTTCTATGACCTCAGCAGGGCAGTAGGGATCGTAGACCTTGACTTTCATGCCAAAGCCTTCCTTGGCAGTGTGCCCCACGCGCCGGCCGATGGCGCCGAACCCGATGAGCCCCAGCGTACGCCCGTATAGCTCGAACCCGCCGCCGAAATCGTGCATGGGGCTGCTGCCGTCCGGCATGAACCAGACGACATCCTGCTGCGGGTCCAGCACAAGCACATCGTCCTTGGCGGGGCCGAGATAACGGCCGCTGCGCAGCGCGTGCGCATCCGCCGCGATGCGGCGCACCAGGCCGATCAGCAATCCAAAAAAGAATTCTGAAACGGAATTGGCATTGCGGCCTGGTGTATATACCAGCGGAATCCCAGCCTGGTGGATGGCTTTCCAATCCACATTCACCGGCGTGCCCCGCCCGCAGCCCAGCAATTTCATACCGCTTTGCTGCCAGGCCTGGATACAGCGGGCGGTTACGACCTCGTCGCTGATGTATACGATCTCATGGCCCAGGCATTGTGTGAGCAGCTCTTCCTCTGTGGGCTTTTTGCCGCCCAGCGCCGGGCGTCCTACGGTGGTAATATCGCATAACGCCTGGAGCTGAGAAAAATAAGGATCTGTAACAGCGCTGGAGAGCGCCAATTTAATTTTCTGTTTTGCCATTAGCCGATCGCCTTTCCATTCATATCCGCCGCCGTTAAAATGACGGGATCCCCCATGCCTTTGGCGAGGAAATACAACTGTGCCATGGACTCCATTTCCTCTGCAATATACATGGCCTTATCAATGGTCTCAGCCCCTGCAATGAGCCCATGATTTTGAAGAAGAACCGCCTTGTACCCCTGCATGGCCTGATAGGTGATTTCCGCCAATTCTTCCGTTCCGGGCGGCGCAAACTTTGCGCAGGGAAGCTCGTAGGCACCGCAGAGCGACAGCATAAAATGGACGGCAGGCAACGGCTTGCCCAAGCAGGATGCAGCGGTGGCGTAGGGGGAATGGGTATGTACCACGGCATCAATGTCTGTCCGCCCTTTGTAATAGCTGCGGTGCATGACATGCTCGATAGAGGGGCGCCGTGTACCTTCCACGATACGGCCTTCCAGGTCAATGACCACGACGTCCTCTGCCGTAATCTCATGGTAATCCATCGAAGAGGGGCTCATTGCGTATAAGCCCTCTTTACGATTGAATACGCTGATGTTGCCGGCAGTCCCCGTTGTAAGCCTTTTTTCCAGCATCTTGACGCCATAGGCCCGAACCAATTCCCGTTCTTCTCGTAAAATCATGGAAACGACCTCCTTAAAATATGATGGACGCAGCGGATTACTGCGTGATCAGCTCTACTCCGTTGGGGATACATAAAATGCGGCTTTGCGGCCCAGCCAATGCGTCTGCTGCTGCGAGCGCCTCCGGGAAAGAGAAAGCGTGGCGCAGACCAAACGCTTCCACGAGCGCAGGCTCGCATTGATCGGTGACCAGGATCACATGGGCTTTTTGCAGGATACGGGCCAAGATCTGCGCCTGCCACTGATCGGCTTGGGTCTGCCCGCGGCCCCGCTGCAAAAGGGCCTGGGTCAATGCCTCTGGTTTCTTGTACCGTTGGAAAAGCTCATAAAATCCCTGGCTGCCATGCCCATCATAGCATGAGCAAAGCGCAAGGATGACGCCGCCGGGGCGCACGCACGCTTCAGCCCCGCTCATACATTTGACGGATTGATAGATATTCAGATCCAGCGGCGCGCCGCCGTTGCCGGTGATGACGATATCTGCCTGCCGGGCTGGCGCCTGCGCCTGGGACCGGACATAGGTGCAGCCGGCTGCATGGGCCTGCTCAAAATGCCCGGCAAAGGCGCGTACGATTTGTTTTTGTTCATTCAAGCATACGTTCAAAATAAATTGCAGATTCGCCTGGCGGGCTGCATACAGCATATCCTCGTGCAGCGGATTGCCCTGTAACGATCCGCTATGGGCGCAGGGGTGGTGGATAAATTCCGCGTTGTGATTGTAAAAAACCGTTTCCTGGGAGGCGATACCGGGCAAAATGCTCTTGCGCCCGCCGGAATAGCCGGCAAAAAAATGCGGCTCAATAAATCCTTCGGACAAAATGAGATCAGCCCAAGCAGCCTGCTCATTCAGCCACAAGGCGCCGCCAGAGGGCAGCGCACCAAAGCAGCGCATACGCTGCGTATCCCTAGCGTTATGCACGAAAATTTTCTCTTGGGCGCATATGTCCGGCCCAAAGCGGTCCAGCAGCTCTGCCTGGGTCGTTGGGCGGTGAAATCCAGTGGCAACCAGAATATGGATCTCTGCCTGGGGGCTGCCGCGGCGTACCTCCTCCAGCAGCAAAGGCAGGGTGATCCGGCTGGGCATAGGGCGTGTATGGTCGCTTGTAATGATAAGAATATGCTGTTTTCCTTGGCACAGGGCAGAAAGGCGCGGACTGCCGATGGGATGGTCCAATGCCTGGCGCACGAGCTGCTGCTGTGCTGACAAAGCCATGAAGGGCTGGGGTTTTGCCTGTAAGATACCGGCAAACCGATCCTCGGGGATAGAGCAGCGGATATGGCCTGTGCCATAGGGAATGGAGACAACTGGCATAAAATTCCTCCTTTGAAAAGGCACATATAGTATACCATATTACACGGTAGTTTGGCTTTTTGTTTCCTCTATGGTAAAATAATACTGTTGTTTTAGGCATTTTGAAAGACTTCTTTTGAAAAGGAATGAGTTACTTTGGAAAAAATGAGGCTTGGAAAAACAGAACTGATGGTCACAAAAACATCGTTTGGCGCTTTGCCCATCCAGCGGGATGATTTTCCCACTGCCATACGGATCTTACGCAAGGCATTTGATGCGGGAATCAATTATTATGATACCGCAAGGTTTTATACGGACAGCGAGGAAAAGCTGGGCGCTGCTTTTTCGGATGTGCGCAAGGAGGTCATCATTTCCTCTAAATCCATGGGAAAGACCAAGCAGGAGGTCATCGACCATTGTATGCAGGGCCTTAGAAACATCCAATCGGATTATTTTGACCTTTATCAGCTTCATAATCCCTCTTCGTTGGATTATGAGGACCCGGATGGGCCGCTGGCCGGGCTTTTGGAATTGAAGAAAAAGGGATATGTAAGGCATATCGGCATTACCAATCATTCCCCCAAGATGGCAGTAGAGGCCATTGAATCCGGGGTGTTTGAAACGCTGCAGTTTCCGTTTTCTTATTTGTCGGGTGAGGTGGAGGATGATTTGCTGCGCCGCTGTAAGGAAAAAGATATGGGCTTTATTGCGATGAAGGCGCTGTCCGGCGGCCTAGTAGGCAATGTAACGGCGGCTTTTGCCTTTATTCGGCAGTATGATAATGTGGTGCCGATTTTCGGGATCCAGCACGAATGGGAGCTGGATGAATTCATTGCGCTGGATACGAACCCGCCGGAGATGGACGATGAGATGCGCCAGGTCATTGCAAAGGACAGAAAAGAACTGGCAGGAGAATTTTGCCGGTCCTGTGGATATTGTATGCCGTGCCCGCAGGGCATCAATATTCCAACGGCGGGGAGAATCCACCTATTGGCAACACGTTCTCCATATCAGCAGTTTTTGACCAAAAAATACAGGGATGAACAAAAGCTGGTAGAGAATTGTATCCATTGCGGGCAGTGCGCCAGCCGGTGTCCGTACCATTTGGATACGCCGGCCATGCTGGCCTCGCAGGCCAAAAAATTCTGGGCCTGGGCGGAGGAGCACAGAAGCGAGTGGACGGATTGACCACGGCGCAAAGACGCGGATGAAAGGTGCACAGCGATTGGCGGGGCATGTCTCTAGGCTGGGCCGAAAGCAGAGCCAGCAGGTAAATGCTGCTAAGCTGTGAACGTATTGAATGCGAAAGGATAGACGTAAGCGGCCCCCCTGAAGCGGGAGTAAGAGCGAACGTATAAGAGGTCTGATGAGATGGCTTTCGGTATACCAGCCGAAAGCCATACTCAATGGACTTGTGTTTTGACAGCAGACATAGTATAATATAATGAAAAATGATAGGGAATGAAGTACTCCCTCGGGCAACCGAAACCGCTTAACAGCTGATGACTTCTGCAATTTTAGCAGGAGCATTGGCTTTTTTTGTTTCCTGCAGAAGGGGGTAAAATATGTTATTTTCTTTGGCCATGATTTTTTTGGGCGGCTTTGTATGCGCTGCCGTATGCGATAGGATAGGGCTTCCGCGTATTGTCGGCATGCTATTGGCGGGCATGATAATAGGCCCGCATGCATTGGGTCTTTTGGATGCCTCTATCCTGGGCGTTTCAGCAGACCTAAGGCAGGCAGCGCTGATCATTATCTTGCTCAAGGCGGGGCTGTCCTTGGATTTGGCAAGATTAAAGCAGGTAGGGCGGCCGGCATTGCTCATGAGCTTTGTGCCGGCCGGCTGTGAAATTGTAGGGTTTGTTTTTCTGGCGCCGATACTTTTGGGGCTGTCATACATAGAGGCGGCAGTGATGGGAACAGTCCTAGCGGCGGTATCGCCCGCTGTGGTGGTACCGAAAATGGTTGCGCTGACAGAGGAGGGCTATGGCGTCGATAAGGGGATCCCGCAAATGATTCTGGCAGGCGCTTCTATGGATGATGTATTTGTCATTGTGCTGTTTACGACATGTACCCGTTTGGCGCAGGGCGGCCGCTTTTCGGCAATCAGCCTTTTTTCTATCCCGGTTTCCATTGGGCTGGGCATACTTTCCGGCCTAATTCTGGGCATAGGACTGGCAAAGCTCTTTGATAGGCAGAGGAAAAGGCAGCAAGACATGCAGGGAACGAGGAAAGGGCTGATACTTCTGGCCTGTGCATTTTTGTTGGTGAGCCTGGAAAACTGGCTGGAAGGCACAGTCCCAATCAGCGGCTTATTGGGCGTCATGAGCATGGCGGTGATGGTACAGAGGCAAACGCCGCAAAAGGTAGGGCAGGATCTATCGCAAAAGTTTTCAAAGCTATGGCTGGCCGCTGAGCCGATTTTGTTTGTGCTGGTGGGTGCAGCGGTGGATATTTCCTATACGTCCGCTGCAGGCATCGGCGTGGTTGCACTGATTTTGCTGGCCTTGGTATTTCGGACTGCAGGCGTTGCGCTTTGCCTGATAGGGACGGCGCTTTCCCAAAAAGAACGGCTGTTTTGCATGATTGCCTATCTGCCGAAGGCAACAGTGCAAGCGGCCATTGGCTCAGTGCCGCTGGCGATGGGGCTTGCTTGCGGGCAGATGGTTCTGACGGTCGCGGCAGCAGCGATTCTAATCACAGCCCCTTTGGGGGCGATTGGGATGGAATACACCTATCGAAAGCTCTTGAGCAAGCGGCAGGAAAGGGAAAAGGCACGGGACTGATCCGTGCCTTTTGCGCACTGAAAAGGGCGGCTATACGTTTGCTTCATAGGTAAGGGTGTGAATCCAGGCTCCGCTGCGCACCCGCCGCCTGCCGACAAAGAACTTGATGATCTCCCCCGGCGCCGTAAAAGCATAGACCCACATGGCGGGAATATGCAGTACAAATGCAGCCAGGGCAACGGGAATGAGAATCAAGGTCCACTGGAAGCCGGCATCCAAAAACAATGAGAAACGCGCATCGCCGCCGCTGCGCAGAATGCCCACGACGATGAGGTTATTGATCATCAGGATAGGCAGCATACAGCCATAGATGCGGATGATATTCAGCGAAATGGCAATGACATCCGGGCTGGCGTCATACAGGTGCATGATAAAGGGAGCCGCGATATTCAGCACAATGGCAACGCCGATGGCGATGAAGGGGATGATATGCATATAACGTGTGGCATAGGTCTGAGCCTTTTTGAGGTTCCCCTCTCCAATGACCCGCCCGCACTGCACAGCGCATGCATTGCTGAGCCCAACAAAAATGACATATCCCATCTTATCAAAGGAATTGAAAATGCCCGTTGCTGCCGACATCTGGGTGCCGATCCTGGCATAGCACAGCATAACGGTAAACTGGGCCATGCTCCAAAAGCTTTCATTGAGAAAAACGGGCACCGCAAGGCCAAAATATTTTTTGATATGGGCCTTTGGTATGGGAAAGATGGGGATTTTTTTATCCAAGGCTGGGAAATGGCGCACCTTCCGGATGGTAAACAACAGCGTACAGTCCACGATTTGGCTCAGCATAGAAGCGATGGCGGCCCCCTGGATGCCCAAGGCGGGCAGGCCGAGCTTTCCGTAGATCAAAATATAGTTAAAAACCACATTGACGCCAAGGCCTGTCAATGCTGTTGCCATGGGAAACTTTACATCGCCTGTGCCGCGCATGACAGCGCCCAGCATAAACCCTGCTCCAATAAAAGGATAGGAGAAGCAAACGATGGAAAGGTACTGTGCGCCGAGATGCAGCACCTCCGGATCGCTGGTAAACAGAAGGAGAAAGGTCTTGGGTGTCAAAGCGCACAAAACACAGAAGGCCCAGCCGATGATTTGTCCGCAGATTAGGGATAAGCCAAAGGTGCGCCGGATGCTCGGCAGATCCTGGCTGCCCCAAAACTGAGAGGTCAGCGCTGTGGTAGCGCTGGTGATCCCAAAGATAAAGATCAGGAAAACGAACGTAACCTGGCTGGCCTGCATCAAAGCGGCCAGGGCGTTGTCTCCCAAAGAGCCGATCATGAGGTTGTCCACCATGGTCATAGAACTGGCAACCAACTGCTGGAGCATCATCGGAATGGCAAGCTTGCGCAATGTGCTGTAAAAAGAACGATCCTCAAAGCCAAAAAAAGACACTTGATCCCCTCCCTCATACAAACAAGTGTGTTACTACCACTCTATCAGAGAAATGAGAGGAACGCAACCAACAAAAGAAAAAACCGCGAAAGCGGTTTTTTCAGCATATATTTTCGTTCTCAGATTGCTTTTCATTGTATCGGCATACAAGATCCCAGAGCGTAAGATGGTCTACAACGGAGGAGATAGCCTCCTGTATCTTTTGCCAAACCTCTAAAGTAACACAGGTTTCCTGGCGGGAACAGCGGTTTTCCCCCTCCAAACAGGAGACAGGCGCAAGCTCCCCCTCTACGGCCCGAAGCACCATGCCTACTGTGATTTCTTCAGGCTTTATAGCCAGACGATACCCGCCCTGTGCGCCGCGGACGCTTTGCACCAGCATCGCCCGGTGCAGCTGGGTGATGATCTGTTCTAAATATTTGCCGGATATTTCCTGATTTTTGGCAATCTCCTTGACGGATACCCATTGGTTGGCATCGTGCAGAGCCAATTCCAGCATAAGCCGCAGCGCATAGCGGCCTTTGGTCGAAATCTTCATCCAATCCCTCCTTGCCATATCCCTATTATGCCATAGGAATTATAGGGAAGCAAGCGGGGATCTATTCCAATCCTACGATGGTGCAGGGCACAGTCTCTGCCAGCAAATCGCTGAGATGGTGTTTGGCATGGCCTATGATGACATGCGTACCGGATAATGCGGATTTCAGGGCAAATTCAAGCTTCGACTTGGCGCCATTGGCGCCGGGTCTGCTGGCGCCGACACAGTGGCTCTGCATTTCGCGTACCTTGGCAATGAGCTGTTCCGGCGTTTTGGCGGTAATGGAACGGATCAGCGTGGAGGGATCGCCGGGGTCGGCATAGATACCGTCCACGCCTGTCATCAACAGCAGGGTGCGGGCATGCACGGCCTCTGCAATGACGGCGGCCGTCTCATCGTTGTCTATACACTCCACCACATCCGTGTGCTGTTGTTTGAGAACGCTCAGCTCCATCTTGCGGTTTTCCGTAAAGGAGACAGGGTCGTTGTAATTGACGATGGGAATGGCGTTCTGCTTGGCAGCCCGGAAAAACAGGCCTTGCAGGTGCGCCCGTTTTACCGGGTCGTTGAAGTGCTGGTGCTCTACCAGCACCTGGCGGACGGAATACTTCGGGTCGATAAAACGGCGATAGTTTTCCATTAGGATGGCTTGCCCCTGCGCAGCATAGTCGGTTTTTACATCGTCCATAGAGCCTTCAAGCTCGCAGCCATGGCGGCGCAGATAGTCCAGGCGGCCAATCTCCGTTGCGCCGGAGGATACCCAGATCATGCCGGGGTGCAGGGCATGCCCCAGGCGGGAGAAAATGTTATAGTCGATGTCATGATCTTCGGGACGGATCAGGGCCATAGAGCCGATCTTACCCACAACGTCAATGCGAGGCTGTGTATTCATGGCTTTTCTTCCTCCGTGGAATCGTTTGCGTCAAAGGCGTCTATCGCCTCTAAGGACAAAATCTGCTGGCTTTGCAGCTCCGGCAGGCTGTCTATCCGGCTCAGCTTGCGCTGGATCTGCCTGGTGCGTGTCCCGACGAGGGTTTCCAGCTTACTGGAGGCTGTTTCCAGCTGCTTTTGCGTGGCGGCCAGAGCATCCCCGAATTTGTTAAATTCGGTTTTGACAGCGCCCAGGATCTTCCACACCTCGCTGGTATGCTTTTGGATGGCCAGCGTGCGGAAGCCCATTTGCAGGCTGTTTAGGATAGCGCTCATGGTCGTGGGGCCGGCGATATTGATATGATAATCCCGCTGCAGGGCTTCGACAAGCCCCCGGCGTACAACTTCTGCATAAAGCCCCTCAAAGGGAAGGAACATAATGGCAAAATCCGTTGTATACGGCGGGTCGATATATTTGGTAGCAATGTCCTTGGCAAACGAGCGGATGGTACGGTCCAAATGCTTGCCTGCCTCGGCAATGGCCGTGCTGTCGCCCGTATCATAAGCGTCCTGAAGCTGGGCATAAGCATCGGCAGGGAACTTGGCGTCGACAGGAAGGTAAACAAAGCCCCCCTCCTCATCGCCGGGAAACTTGACCGCATATTCCACGCGTTCAGAAGAGCCGTGCCTGGTAGCGACATTGGTCTCGTACTGCTCCGGCGTCAAAATTTGATCCAGGATGGAGCCAAGCTGAATTTCTCCTACGATGCCGCGCGTCTTTACATTGGAAAGCACCTTTTTCAGATCGCCTACGCCGCTGGCAAGCGTCTGCATTTCCCCTAGACCCTTATAGACCTGCTCCAGCCTGTCGTTGACCAGGCGGAACGACTGCCCGATACGGTCTTCCAGCGTTTTTTGCAGCTTTTCATCGACTGTGGCGCGCATTTGCTCTAATTTTTGGCTGTTATCCTCCTGCATGGTACGGATGCGGTGCTCCATGGTCTGCCGCATTTGCTCCAGCTGCTGCTCGGTTTGCACAGTCAGCCGAGCCACGCGGTCGTCCATAAGCTTCAGGCCGTTGTCCATGGTGCGCTGCAAGGTATCGTTGCGCTGGGTAATTTGCAGATTCAGTTCTGCTAAACGCTTATCCTGCAGTGCTGAGGACTGCGATTGAGAAGCGGCGAGCAGTTCGGATAAATTTTTGACAGAGCTTTGCACGGACTGCGAGGTTTCCTGGCGCGAAAGGCGCAGCTCCTGCTGCAGGTCGCGCTGCATACGCTCCAATGAGCCATCCGATTTCGGTTTCCCTGCCTTGGAAAGCGCAACAAGGCCAACGATAAGGCTGGCGGCGCTGAGCGCCAAAAGCAGATAGATCCACCAATCCATCAAATCCCTCCTAAGCGGAAAAGAGGCCGCGTACCAACACGGCCTCTGAATGGGTCTAAGATTTGGTTATTTTGCCATGGATGCCTTGGCCTTGGCCACGATATTTTCCACGGTAAACCCGAATTTTTCAAACAGGACGCCGCCCGGCGCACTGGCGCCGAAATGATCGATACAAACGGCTTCGCCAGCGTCTCCAATGACCTCACGCCAGCCAAAGCTGCTGCCGGCCTCTACGGCTACGCGGGCTTTTACGGCCGGGGGCAGCACAGCATCGCGGTAGGCAGGCCCTTGGCGCAGGAACAGCTCCATGCTGGGCATACTGACAACGCGCACCTTTTTGCCTTCGCCGGACAGTGCCTTGGCAGCCTCTACGCACAGCTGCAGCTCAGAGCCGCTGCCCATCAGGATGACATCCGGCGTTCCTTCACAGTCTTGAAGCACATAGCCACCCTTGGCCACCTCCAGGCCGGTGCCCTCCAGCAGCGGCAGGTTGGTACGGCTGAGTGCAAACAGCGTAGGCCCGGGGTTGCCCAGCGCATAGAGATAGCTGGCGGCCGTTTCGCGCGCGTCGGCGGGGCGGAAGGTCGTGCAGCCGGGCATGGCACGGAAGGATGCCAGTTGTTCGATGGGCTCATGCGTAGGCCCGTCCTCCCCGACGCTGATGCTGTCGTGCGTCAAAACATACATAACATTGGTCTGCATCAGCGCACTGAGACGGATGGCGTTGCGCATATAGTCGCTAAAGACGAAGAAGGTTGCGCAGAACGGACGCACGCCGCCATGCAGCGCCATGCCATTGCACATGGCCGCCATGGCAAATTCACGAATGCCAAAGTGGATATTGCGCCCCTCGCGGCATTCCGGAGAGAACCAGGCTTCTCCCTTCAAAACGGAGTTGTTGGAGGGGCCGAGGTCAGCGCTGCCGCCGAATAGATTGGGCACCATATCCTTGAGCTGATTGAGCACATTGCCGGAAGCAACACGGGATGCGATGGGTGTATCGTCTACCTCCATCAGCTTTTCGACATCTACCCCAACCGGCATGCCCTTGGCAAAGGCCTCCTCATAGGCTTGATAGCAGTCGGGATACTGTGCTTTATAGCCATCCATCATAGAGACCCACTTCTCATAGGCCTGAGCGCCCTTCTCCATGGCTTTGGCGCAGTGGTCATACACCTCCTGCGGAATTGCAAAAGGCTCTTCCAGCGGCCATTCAACGGCCTTGCGGAGCGCGGCCACATTGTCCGCCCCCAACGGCGATCCGTGGGATTTTTCGCTGCCTTCCAGCGGCGTGCTGCGGGCAATCTTGGTATCCACCAAAATGAGCGTGGGCTTGCCGGCCTGTTTGGCTTGGCCGATGGCGTCTGCAATGGCGTCGATATCATCGCCGTTTACGTGATCAATGGTATGCCAGCCATAGGCGCGGTACCGGGCCGCCACATCCTCGCTGAAGGTCACAGAGGTATCGCCCTCAATGGTGATGCGGTTGCGGTCGTACAGGACGATGAGCTTATCCAGCTTCTGCGTGCCGGCAAAGGAACAAGCCTCGGAGGAGATGCCCTCCTGCAGGCAGCCGTCTCCTACCAGCGCATAGGTATAGTGATCAACAACCGGGAACCCTTCTTTGTTGAACTTGGCTGCCAAGTGGGCTTCTGCCATCGCCATGCCAACGGCCATACATACGCCCTGGCCCAGCGGCCCGGTGGTGGCTTCGATACCGGCTGCATGGCCGTATTCAGGATGCCCAGCCGTGGGGCTGCCCCATTGACGGAAGGCCTTTAGATCCTCCATTGTCAGGCCAAAGCCAAACAGATGCAGCAGGGAATACAGCAGCATGCTGCCATGGCCGGCAGACAACACAAAGCGGTCGCGGTTTTGCCAATCCGGGTGCTTGGGATCGATGATCATATGTTTACTGTAAAGCGCATAGCCCATCGGCGCGGCCCCCATGACCATACCGGGGTGGCCGCTGTTGGCGCGCTGAATGGCGTCAGCAGATACAACGCGAATGGCGTTAGCGCAAAGATTGTCTAAAGATTGCATCAAAAAATCCTCCTTATGATTGTTTGTTGAAAAAATGGTAAAAATCAGCCAACTGTATATACCCCTCTGCCAAGGTATCGACAAGGGAGGGCGCATAAACGGTCTCTATGGAGACGGGCTTTTCAAAGAAAAAATATTTACGGGCCAAAAGCTCCATCAATACGGGATCGCTGCTGACCTGCGGCGGGCGCTTATAGCACGGCCCTCCCAGGGAAAACCCAAGCGACGTATACTGCTCGATCATTTGGCGGGCCTGGCGGGCATGCGCTAAAAAATAACGGCGCTTTTCCGTCATTTCCTGGGGCGTACTATGGCTTGTCCCCAGGCCAAACACACAGCCGGCAGGATCCAGGTCAAAATAAAAGGCCAGGCGCATACCAGGATCTTTTGTGATGAATTTCAGCCACATCTTCGTGCGGTAAGGCGCCTTGTTTTTACTGAACCGGGTATCGCGGCGAATCCGGGAAAGAGTCCCCCCCATAACAGGCCGCAGATCCAGCCGCCCGTCAATCTTTGCCAGCGTAGGGGAAACGCCGAGCGACAACTGCTTTAACGGGGCCAGTACGACCTCGTTGAACTCGCTGCGCAGCGATTCAAAGTGCCGGGGCGTGTTTTCAAACCCAATCTTCATGAAAAATTCAAATGTCTTTGGGGTAAACCCCGAAAATTGTACTTGTTCCATTAATCCATATTATACCTTGAAATGAGAACAGAGAAAAGCTTTTTACAAAGAAAGTTCGCAGACGCCTGAAAGCGAGCGGCAAAGTCTTCCTGCAAAAAATCCGTATGAAAAGATGCCCCGAAGCAGGATTTGCTAACGGGGCATCTGGCTGTTTTGCGCTCAGTGCTTGCGCCGCTTGGGATTGCTGGGCCCATACCCCGGGTCATTGTCTGGCCTGCGGCGGGGGCGCGGCCGAAACTCTGAATCCTCCTCCCGCGGCGGCCTGCGCTTTGGCTGCTGCCTGCGTGAGAAGAATTCCTCTTCATCCTGCGCATAGCGGTTCGCCGGAGCCGGACGCTTTGCCTGCGGGCGAGGCTGCGAGTCTTCCGGCCTGCGCCTGAGCGGCTGTTTGGCGGCTGTCTGCGGCCCTTCTGCTCTTTCCGGCGGCCTGCGCCTGGGCGGCGTCTGCCGGGAATCCGCCTGCCGCTGCCTACGGAGCTGAAGCTTTGCCTGCTCGATCTCCTTTTTGGAGAAAGGCTTGGTCATTTCTTCATCATCTTTAGAGGAGGCCCTTCGGTAATATTTCTGGTTTTCCCGAACCTGCCCGCCGACAATCATGCCAGCCGCGGCTCCGAGCGCGGCACTGCCGGCCGCAGAATCCTCGTCGTCCTCTCCGATGGTGGGCATTTTGGCTCTGCGCGGCGGCATAGGCGCCGCTTCATCAAGATCCTCTTCCAAGAGAGGGACTTCATCGTCATCCAAGGGCGCCTGCGGCGGACGCCTGCGCGGCGGGCCGTCTGTGCTGTGCGAAGCAGCACGGCTGCGCGGCCCGGGGCCGCCCTTGGGAGGATGTGGGCCTCCCTTAGGCCCTTTTTTCTTGGCGCGTTTTTCCTGCATCACGAGGACAGCCAATGTAATGCCTGCAATCAAAATAAGCACGACAATGACGATCATGATGATAAACAGCGTACTCAGCGAATCACCGCCGCTGGGATTTACGGTATTATCCGTCGCCGCAGCGGTAGGGGAAGAGATCGAGATGGTCGATGACGAAGCGGAATACTGCATGCCATCCCCATCCTCGGCGGTTACCTGGAAGAGATAGTTTCCGGCAGCCGAGACGGTAGTTTGCTTGGTAAGGGTTTGCTTTTCCCCAATGCCAAGGGTCGCAAAGGTGCCCAGCGTACCGAGACGGGATTCGCTGACGGTAACGTCTTTAAGCGCAACATCTCCGATGTTTTCCACCGTGATGGTGAAGGTCACCTCTCCGGGCAGGGTCAGCAGGGTAGGGTCTGCCGTGGCGGAAATAGAGACGTTGGTCGGCGCAGCAGAGAGAAACGGCTGGCCGTTGATATTGACCACAACGGGAGAGCTGGTAACGGTTTTGGTTCCCTCCCCGGAAGGATAGCTGACCTTAAAGGTGACGGCACGCGGAGAGGAGAGCGTGGTTTGATAGGTAAACGTCTCCGTCTTGGTATCGTTGTCCGAAGAGGCCGCCATGGACAGCCCGGATTTTACTGTATTGCCCTGGTCGTCTGTAACGGTGATGTTGTTGACCGCCACCGTGCTGTCGTTTCTCAGCGCAATGGTGAAGGTAACAGTATCGCCGGCATTGATGAGCGCCTTATCCACAATGGCGGATACGGAGAGCTTCGCGTCCCCGCCGCTGACGGTGATTTTTTTGCTTTCCACCGACTTACTGTGACTGCTGCCGCCGGCGGTAAAGGTGGCCTTGGGCGTGCTCGTTACCGTTTCGCTGGGCTTGATGGTCTTGGAAACCGTTTTGCTGGCGCCTGCTTTAAGAGAAAGCCCGGAGGCCACGCCGTCCGATACGGCAGGGTCGGTGATGCTGAGCCCGGTGATATCCGCCGTGCCGGTATTTTTCAGGTTGTATGTCAGCTTGACGGAATCGCCGGCGTTGATGGTGGTCTTGCTGATGGAGCGGGTAAAGGTCAGGGCGACCTTTTCCTCCTCCCGCGATACCTGGAAGTTCACACGCTTGGAGCCGCTGTGGTTGTCTGAGGACCAATCCACCACCACATAGGTGTTGGAGGAATCCAGGTCGCTGCTGGATACGCCGCACGTAACGGAAAAGGTATAAGAATCTCCCGCCGCTAAGTCCTTGTTTACCTTCACATCCTCGGCATAGGAAACGGAAAGAGAAATATCCTCGCCGACGGTATTCTTGATGGTCCCCTTTACGGTGACGTTGCCGCCGCCGGAAAGGGAAGAGGGCGAAACAGAGACATTGGAGACGGTAATATCGGCAGCAAATGCCAGCGGGATGGGCAGCATGGAAAAGCATAGCATCAAGCACAGCATTATGACAGCCAAAGTATGGATTCGGTTGCGTTTCAACGAAACACACCTCCTGTACAGTTTTGCAAAGCGGGCGATCCCTTTCCTTTTACAGGGGAAGCACCCAGTTTTGCTTATCTTCTACGGTTCCGTACTGGATACCGGTCAAGGTATTATACAACAGCTGGGCCGTGGGGCCGATTTCGTTGTTGTTGATGACGATCTCGCGGCCGCCCCAGATCAGGGCGCCCACCGGGGAGATGACAGCGGCCGTGCCGGTACCAAATACTTCTTCCAGGGTACCGTCGGCATGGGCATCGAACACTTCCTGGATGGAAATGGGGCGTTCCTCTGCTTCGATGCCAAGCTGCTTGGCCAGCTTCAATACGCTGTCGCGCGTAATACCGGCCAAAATGGAGCCGCGCAGCGGCGGCGTCACGATCTTGCCGCCGATTTTGAACATGATGTTCATGGAGCCGACTTCTTCAATGTATGTACGCTCCACCCCATCGAGCCACAACACCTGCGCGCATCCCTTTTTCTGTGCCTCATGGTCGGCGATGAGGCTGCAGGCGTAGTTGCCGGCGGCCTTGGCAAAGCCCATGCCGCCGCGGACGGAACGCACATATTCATTTTCTACAAAAATGCGGACAGGCTTCAAGCCCTCGGCATAGTAAGCGCCAACGGGCGAAAGGATGATGGCAAAGAGATAGTTATGCGCCACATGCACGCCCAAATGCGCGTCCGTTGCCACGGCAAACGGGCGGATATACAGGCTGGTCCCGGCCGTATGCGGCACCCAATCCTGCTCCATGCGGATGAGCTGCTGCAGCGCATCCAGCACAAAATCACAGTCGATGGCCGGGATACACAGGCGCTCGGCGCTGCGGTTGAAGCGGCGCAGATTGTCCATCGGGCGGAACAGTTGGATATTTCCCTTCGGATTGCGGTAAGCCTTCATTCCCTCGAAAATGGCCTGGCCATAATGCAGCACCATGGCAGCGGGATCCAACGAAAAATCGCCGTAGGGAACAATGCGGGCGTCATGCCAGCCTTGGCCCTCCGTATAGTTCATGATGAACATATGGTCGGTAAAGATCTGGCCAAAACCGAGCTTGGATTCATCCTGTGGTTTTTCTTTCAGTGCAGTTGCTCTTTGGATGGTTAGTTCCATAGCGTTTCACTCCTCAATCGTGTTGGCCCTTTATGGGTCGAATCTATCAATCAATGGGCCAGGGTGCAATGGCATGCTCAGCGAACTGGATCTCCACGCGCCCGTCGCAATGATTATACAAGGCTTGGCGAAAGGGCTCCCATGCTTGTTCACGGGAAAGGCCCCGGCAGCAGACCTCCGCGCCATAGTCCGTCTGTTCCAGCTGGATGTCCGAGGCCTGCAGGAAGCGATCCAGCCTGGCCCAGTGGGCATAGTCCACAGCAAAGCCCCAGCGGATCACAGGGACATACTGGCAAAGCCCGGCGGCCTCCAAGGCTTTGGCGGCCGCTTCGCTGTATGCGCGCACCAGCCCGCCGGCCCCCAGCAGCACGCCGCCGAAATAGCGGACCACGACGACCATGGTATTGGTAACATCCTTGTGATGGAGCACCTGAAGGATAGGCATGCCGGCTGTGCCCTGCGGCTCGCCGTCGTCGCTGTATTTTTGCAGCTGCTTATCAGCCCCCAATACATAGGCGCTGCAATGATGGGATGCATCCCAATGCTGTTTTCTCAGCGCTGTCAGCTTTTCATTGGCCTCTTCAGCAGTGGATACCAAAAAGGCATAGCCGAGGAAACGGCTTTTTTTGATGATAATTTCTATCTCGCTCTCCTGGGCGATGGTGCGGTATCCGTTCATTTCATCAGGAAACGATGGTACGATTTTTTGCCCTTGCGGATGACAAGGCCGCCGCCCTTTAGGCGGTCAGGGTCGATGGGCATAAACACGTCGGAGACCTTCACATCCTCCAGCGATACGCCCCCGCCGTCTACCAAGCGGCGCGCATCACCGCGGCTCTTGGCAAGGCCGCTCAATACGAGCAGGTCTACGACCTGAAGGCCTTGGGCGGCCTGCTCCTCGGAAAGAACGGTGGTAGGCATATTGTCCAGGCTGCCGCCGCCGCCGAAGAGCGCTTCAGCCGCTTCAGCCGCCTTGTTGGCCTCGTCCTCCCCATGCACCAATTTTGTGACCTCATAGGCCAATACCTTTTTGGCCTTGTTGATTTCCTGGTCCTTCAACGCGCCCAAGGCGTGTACCTGATCCATCGGCAGATAGGTCAAAAGTGCCAGGCACTTTTCTACACTGGCATCCTCTACATTGCGCCAATATTGGTAGAAATCATACGGGCTGGTCTTATTGGCGTCCAGCCAAAGCGCGCCGGCCCGTGTTTTGCCCATTTTCGTGCCGTCGGCGTTGGTCAGGAGGGTAAAGGTCATAGCAAAGGCGTCCTTGCCCTCTACGCGGCGAATCAGATCGGCGCCTGCCAGGATATTGCTCCATTGGTCGTCGCCGCCCATCTCCAGAATCGCGCCCTTGGTGCGGAAAAGATGCAGGAAATCATATGCCTGGAGCAGCATGTAGTTGAATTCCAAAAAGGTCAGCCCGCCTGCCAGCCGGCTCTTATAGCACTCGGCGGACAGCATGCGGTTGACGGAAAAGTGTACGCCGATTTCGCGCAGGAAATCGATATAATTCAAGCCCAGCAGCCAGTCGGCATTGTCCACCATCTCGGCATTGTTGGACAGCGCATCGGAGAAATCCAAAAACCGTGCCATCTGGGTTTTCAGCGCCTGGGTATTATGCGCCACGGTGTCCTTTGTCATCATCACGCGCATATCGTTGCGCCCGGAGGGGTCGCCGATGGCGCCTGTGCCGCCTCCTACGAGGATCAACGGCTTGTGCCCGGCCTTTTGCAAATGGCTCATCGCCATCAGCTGAAGAAAGTGCCCGACATGGCAGCTGTCGGCGGTGGGGTCATAGCCCGTGTAAAACGTGACGGATTGGCTGCCCAGGATCTCCCGGATCTCCGGATGGCTGACCTGCTTGATAAAGCCCCTCTCCGTCAAAACGTCGTATACATTCATCGATTTTCTCCTTTTGTGCTGTTATTTTAGGGTTTCCTTTAGTAGACCGCCCAAGATCTGCATGCCCTGGGCAATGCGTTCCGGCTCGCTGGCGGAAAAGTTCAGGCGCAGCGTGTTTGCGTGGCCGCCGTCCGGATAGAAATGTGTGCCGGGAATATAGGCCACCTTACGAGCCACGGCCTTTTCCAGCAGCGGCAGCGTATCCACGCCTTCCGGCAGCTCGGCCCAGACGAACAGGCCGCCCTGCGGCACAGTATGTGTGCAGCTGTCCGGGAAAAAGCGGAAGCCCTCCAGCATGGTCCGGAGCTGCTCTCGGTAGGCCGGGATGATCTCCTTGATATGCTCAAAATAACGGCCGCTGCGGATATAGGCATCCACCATGGCCTGCGCCAGGTTGTTGGTATGGGTATCCATGCCCTGCTTGGCTACTGTCATGGGGCGCAGCAAGGCGGGATCGCCGATGGCGGCGCCTACGCGCAGGCCGGGAGAAACGGTCTTGCTGAAGCTGATAAGATGCATCACGTGCCCAGTGGTATCAAACGATTTGATGCTGGGCAGTGCGTCGCCCTCATAGCGAAGGCTGCCGTAGGGGTCATCCTCCAGGATATACACATCGTACTTCTCTGCCAGCTCCGCCATTTTCTGCCGCCGGGCGAGGGAAAGCTGGGCGCCGGTGGGGTTCTGGAAGGTGGGGATAGTATAGATGAACTTGGGATGGTAGGCTTGGATGTCCTTTTCCAGCTGTATAACGTCCATCCCCTCTTCATCCATCGGCACGCCGACGACCTTAGCCTGGTAGCTGGCAAAGGTTTGCAGAGCCCCCAGGAAGGTCGGCGATTCACACAGGATCACATCGCCGGGATTGATGAGGATCTTGGTAAACAATTCGATCCCCTGGCTGGAGCCTGTGAGCGTGATGATATGATCTGTCGTCGTTTGGATGCCGCGTTCTTCCAGCACAGACAGGATGCTTTCTCTAAGCGGCGCATAGCCCTCCGTAGTGCCGTACTGTAAAAGCACATCGCCCTTTTCCTGCAGCAGCCGGGCGGACAGCGCAGCCAACTCCTCGGAAGGAAAGCTCTTTACGCTGGGGTTGCCTCCTGCAAAGGAAATGATGGAAGGATCGCCCAATAGCTTAAAGATTTCACGGATCGCGCTGCCGTTCAAGCCATCCATTCTGTTCGCCAGATGTGTTTGCATGCCAATGACTCCCTTTCATTTCGCATTTATAAACTGTTTTCCTCATATTTTACCCCAATCCCCCTGTGTTTTCAACATGATTGCGCAAAGAAAAGCGCGAAAAGCAGGGCATTGGCATGCCTTGCACCAGAAAGACAGAAGCATCCGCGCAATAAAAAAGCAGGAGGAGAGCTCCTGCTTTTTTATTGCGCTATTTCTCGGTTTCCGCCGGGACCTGCTTGCTGGCGCGGAATACATTTACCAGCGAATCCGCCAGCACGAACAAAGCGCCGAAGATGATATTGACATAGTAGGTAAAGAATCTCCAAAGGATCATGGTGACAAACTTGAGCTCGGCCGGGAATACCTGGGCAAAGAACAGATAAAACCCGCCCTCGCTGGCTACCGAAGCGCCCGGCAGCGGAACGAACGAAACCGTCAGATACAGGAAAGACTGAAGCGCCACAATCTCAAACAAATTATAGCCGGACAGCCCGAAGGCCTTATAGATGAAAAACGTAACGGAGAAATAAGCGAACATCTGAACAAAGATGACAAATGCAGTGCTTAAAAACATCTTTGTGCTGTGCTTGAACACCTGGGCGCTCTGATGAAATTCCTCCAGCGTTTTGGACAGCGAGATCACAGCGCGCTCCGGATGCTTGATGATATGGATCTTATGCAAAAACCACACCAGCCGCGTTGTCAAAGAGAGAAGCGGCCCCTGCTTTACCATCGCAAAGATCACAATGCCGGTAATCAGCGCATTGGCGGCAAAGCCGATGCAGGTCAGCGGCAGTACGCCGGGATTGCTGGTGAAAAAATCCACCCCGCGGAAAAGCAGGGAAAACACGAAGAACAGGCAGATCACCGATTCAAAGATAACGAACTTGATGCAGAATACGCTGGTGCTGGTGCCGACCGGCACGCCATCCTTTTTCATATAGACGATCTGTACCGGCTGCCCGCCGGAAGAAAACGGCGTCAGGGCGCTGTAATAGATGCCGACGATTCCGTTTTTGATGGATTTCCGAAGGCTGAAATTTGGATGGACAAACCGCATAATGCAATGGACGGCCGTGCCTTCAAGAAGAAAATTGACCACGCAGGCGCCTGCGGCAGCCAAGATCCAGCCGATGTGGAGGGATCCAATGGCGGAAAAGAAATCTGTAACGCTGGGATCCAAAAAACCGATGACAACGATGATGCCAATGGTCAAAGCGATATACAGCAAATTGAGAAAAATCTTTTTCCTTGTTTTGTTCTTTTTCTGCTCAGACATACGGAGCTCCTTACTAAACCCAAAATTCAACAACCCATAAAACATATTTTAGCACACTCAATGGGTGGTTACAACCATGTGTCTGTAAAACGAGGCAAAAGCACCCTGTTAAAATCTGTCATTTGGATTGTGCTTTCAACGTATGTCCCTCTGGTACCCGGCACTGCAAGTATAGCCTGCCCAAAATGTACTCTGCCAGCCTGTCCGGCAGAAGCTTAAAGAGAAGGCGGATCATGCGATAGCTAGCGCCCACGGCCCTCCGAATGGGCGGATGAGCGCGGTATGCCAGCTTCAGCACTGCTTTGGCGACGGTATCCGGCGATTTCCCCTGCTGCTCATCCTGCTCCATTTTATAGATGGCTGCCGTCATGGCCTGCTGATAGCAGGGCTGCACCCTTTTGCAAAGGCGGCGTGCGCCGGTAAAGCCGGTTTTGGTATCGCCCGGCTCTATCAAACAGGCCTGGATGCCGAACGGCCTTGTTTCCATGCGAAGCGCCTGTAGCAACGCCTCCAGCGCGAATTTGCTGGCGCTGTATGAGGATTGATAAGGGATGGAGATAAAGCCCGCAATCGAACTGATGGGCAGCAAAAGCCCTTTTTTTTGCGCCCGCATGCCGGGGAGGACAGCCTGCGCCGTACGCACAAAGCCGAGGGTGTTGATGTCCAGCTGATAGGCCAGCTCCTCTGCGGAAATGTCCTCCACAGAACCGCCCAGGCCCATCCCGGCACAATGGATCAAGATATCAATGCCGCCCAGCGCTTGCGCTGCCCGCTCCACACAGGTACGGACAGATGCATCGTCGGATACATCCATCGGGAACCAGAGAAGGCCTGGCGGGAGGGCATCGCTTTTATGTCGGGAGCATCCGGCTACCTGAAAGCCGTTTTGCATAAATAGGCGTGCAATGGACAGGCCAATGCCGCCTGTAACGCCCGTGACCAAAACACGGGATCCATAAGGAGATTGTTTCATTGTTTTGCCTCTATCTGTGCAGGCGCAGGGGCGGTAAACACCATGCGCTCCTGCTTGGTAGGATGGATCAGCGACAGCTCATAGGCCCAAAGACAGAGCTGCCGCCCGCCCTTGCCGTAGCGCGCATCGCCCAAAAGCGGGCAGCCGCGGCCGGCAAACTGTACGCGGATTTGATGGGAGCGGCCGGTTTCCAGCACAACGCGGCAGCACGCGCTGCCATCCCGGTTGGTATGCAGGGTCTGATAATGCAGTACGGCGCGCTTGGCGCCTGCCGCCTCTGCCGGTACGATACGCACCATTTGGTCCTGGCCCTTGCGCAGAAAATCCTCCATCGTGCCATTGGGCGGGGCCGGGGGCTTTTCGCAGCGCAAAAGGTAGGTTTTTTGCATTTGGTTTTGCTGCAGCTGGCGGGACAAGCGCGCCGCCGCCTTGCTTGTTTTGGCAAACACCATCACGCCGCCTGTGGGGCGGTCCAAGCGATGAACAAGCCCGAGATACGCATCGCCGGGCTTGTGGTAGGTTTGCTTCAAATACTGCTTGTAAAAGGTCAGCAGATCCATATCCCCGGAAATATCGGCCTGCACAGGGATATTGAAGGGCTTTATGACCACGAGCAGATGATTGTCCTCATATAAAATCTGCGGCTTCATGGCGTCCAACGGGCGGTGGCGCCGCAGGGGAGCGCAAGGCGGCGCGCCATGGGAAGGCCGATATTTTCCGCTTCCACATGGCCTGCGGGCAGCGCGCACCGAAGCATGTTGGCCGCTACCTGCGGGGCAAACCCGGCCGTATAGCTGTTCAGCACAAAAAACAGAGGGTGGCTGCTCAGCAGCTTGGCACACTCGCAAATCAAGGGATATACGTCCTTTTCGTATTTGAACATCTGGCCGTCCGGGCCGCGTCCATAGGAAGGCGGGTCCATGACAATGGCGTCGTATTGGCGGCCGCGCCGCTGCTCGCGCAAGACAAACTTCATACAATCGTCCACGATATAGCGGATGGGGGCCTCTTTGAGGCCGCTTTTGGCGGCGTTGTCCTTGGCCCACTGCACGATGCCCTTGGCTGCGTCCACATGGACGACCTCCGCGCCGTTTGCCGCGCAGGCCAGCGTGGCGCCGCCGGTGTAGGCAAATAAATTCAGCACGCGCACCCGGCCGCCGGCCGCGCGGATCTTTTCGCCCATAAAATCCCAGTTGACCGCCTGCTCCGGGAAAAGCCCGGTATGCTTAAAGCCGGTGGGGCGCACGATAAACCGCAGTTTATTGCCATAGGTGATCTCCCATTGCTCAGGAAGCGGCTCTTTATATTCCCACTGGCCGCCGCCGGCCTGGGAACGGTGGTAAACGGCCTGGGCTGCCTCCCACGCAGCCGGGCTTTGCGGGGCCCACATGGCCTGCGGCTCCGGGCGGGAGAGCAGGTAGGGGCCCCACTGCTCCAGCTTCATGCCGTGGCCGGCATCCAGCAGGGAAAATTCACGCCAATGATCTGCCAGCCACATTTATGCTTCCGCCTTTGTCAATCGGATTTGGGCTTTTTGCCCGTTGATTTCCCAGCTTTGGCCGCCGGCCGCATCCCCCGGCTGCATAGAAACGGCGAGCACCTCTTGCATGATACGGTCCGCATGGCGCTCCCATACCTGAGAAAGCGCTTTTTCGGCTTGGTATACGATGTGGATACGGTCTGTTACCTCAAACCGTTCCTTGCGCATGGTCTGGATCTTGCTGACCGTTTCGCGGATCAGCCCCTCCTCCAGCAGCTCAGGCGTCATGGTAAGATCGAGCGCGACCGTCATGCCGTAATCCTGGGCCGTGGCAAAGCCCTCCTTTTGGGTGGCTTCAATCAATAGGTCGTCGGCGGACAGCGCGATTTTCTGCCCGTCGATCTCAAATTCATACAGGCCGCCGTCTGCCACCGCGCTGACAATGGCACTGCCGTCGCCGGTTTTCAGATGATGGCCGATCTTGGGCAGCAGCTTTCCGTATTTCGGCCCCAGCGTTTTCATCTGCGGCTTTACCAGGTATCCGACATACGAGACTGCGTCGTCGGCCAATTCAAACGCTTTGACGTTCAATTCATCCAGGATGATGGACTGCACCTCATCGCTTAGCGGCTCTGTGCCCTGCACCAGCATGCGGCTCAGCGGCTGGCGGTTTTTCATCTTGGCCGCGTTGCGAGCAGAGCGGCCCAGCACCACAAGCTGGAGCGCCGCTTCCATCTGCGCTTCCAGCTCTTTGTCGATGGCTGCGGTGTTGACTTCCGGCCAAGTGGTCAGATGCACGCTTTCCGGTGCGGAAGGGTCTACGCTGCGCACCAAGTTTTGATAGATGCTTTCCGTCATAAACGGCACAAACGGCGCACAGATCCTGGTCAGCGTTTCCAAAACCTGGTACAGCGTCCGGTAAGCGGCAGATTTGTCCGCCGTACGCTCGCCGCCCCAGAAACGGTCACGGCTGCGGCGCACATACCAGTTGGAAAGCTCATCGACAAACGAGGCAATGGCGCGCGCCGCCTCGGTGACATGGTACTGATCCAGCTCTTCTGTGACAAACTGTACCAGTGATTGCAGCTTGGACTGTACCCAGCGGTCCATGCAGGTGTACGCAGGCGCGGGCCAGGCATCGTCATGCGGGTTGAATTGATCGATCTCCGCATAGAGGATATAGAATGCGTAGGTGTTCCATAGAGTGCCCATGAATTTGCGCTGGCTTTCGCTGACTGCCTCATCATAGAAGCGGGACGGAAGCCACGGCGCGCTGCCGGTATAGAAATACCAGCGCACAGCATCCGAGCCCTGCTTATTCATCGCATCCCAAGGGCTGATGACATTGCCCTTGTGCTTGCTCATCTTTTGGCCGTCCTTATCCAGCACATGGCCCAGCACCAGGCAGTTTTCATAGCTGGACTTATCAAAAATCAGCGTAGAGATGGCCAGCAGCGTATAGAACCAGCCGCGCGTCTGGTCGATGGCTTCGCTGATGAACTGCGCAGGGAAGAACCGCTCGAACAGCTCCTTGTTTTCAAACGGGTAATGGAACTGCGCAAACGGCATGCTGCCGCTGTCGTACCAGCAGTCGATAACCTCCGGCACCCGGTGCATGGGCTTGCCGCACTGGGGGCAGGGGAAGGTGACCTTATCGATAAACGGCTTATGAAGCTCTAAATCGTCGGGGATCTCTGCCCCCATATCGCGGAGCTCCTGCCGGCTGCCGATGACATGGATATGCCCGCATTCGCAGGTCCAAACCGGCAGCGGCGTGCCCCAGTACCGTTCGCGGGACAAGCCCCAGTCGATGACGTTTTCCACAAAGTTGCCCATGCGGCCGTCCCGGATGTTTTCCGGCAGCCAGTTGACGGATTGGTTGTTCTTCACAAGCTGGTCGCGTACTGCGCTCATCTTGATGAACCAGGTGCTGCGCGCATAATACAAAAGCGGAGTATCGCAGCGCCAGCAGAACGGATAGCTGTGCTCAAATTCCGGCGCGTCATACAGCTTGCCCTCTGCCTCCAGCGCCTCGATGATCTTGGGATCGGCGTCCTTGACAAACAGGCCGTCCCACGGCGTGCCGCCGCACATCTTGCCTTCCGAATCCACCATCTGCACAAACGGCAGGTTGTTTTCCCTGCAGACGCGGTAGTCGTCTTCACCAAAGGCAGGCGCGTTATGTACGATGCCCGTACCGTCCGTGGTGGTGACATAATCGTCGGAAATAACGATATGTGCCTTTTGCCCGTTCAGCGCTTTGACGGTGCAATCGAACAACGGTTCGTAGGAACGGCCGACCAAGGCGCTGCCGGGGAATTCGTCCAGGATCTCCACATTTTCCTCGCCCAGCACGGAGGAAACCAGATCTTTGGCGAGGATATAGACCACACCGTCCTTTTTGGCGCGGCAGTAGGAAACGCTGCCGTTGACGCATAGGCAGACGTTGCTGGCCAGCGTCCAGGGCGTTGTCGTCCAGGCCAGGTAATAGGCGTCCTCGTCACAGCACTTGAATTTGGCGGTGGCAGAGCGCTCCTTTACATCCTTATAGCCCTGCGCCACCTCATGGGAGGACAGCGCCGTGCCGCAGCGCGGGCAATAGGGAACAACCTTATGCCCCTTATACAAAAGCCCTTTTTCAAAGATTTTCTTCAGGCTCCACCATTCGCTCTCGATGTATGCATCCTCGTAGGTTATGTAAGGGTGCTCCATATCGGCCCAAAAAGCGAAGCGGTCGCTCATCTGCTCCCATTCGCCCTTGTATTTCCATACGCTTTCCTTGCACTTTTGGATAAACGGCTCTACGCCGTATTCTTCGATCTGCTCCTTGCCGTCCAGGCTCAGCAGCTTTTCCACCTCCAGCTCAACGGGCAGGCCGTGGGTGTCCCAGCCCGCTTTGCGCAATACGTCATACCCGCGCATACGCTTATACCGCGGCACCAGATCCTTAAAGCTGCGCGTGATCAAATGGCCGATGTGCGGCATCCCGTTGGCCGTCGGCGGCCCGTCGAAAAAGCTGAACGGCGGTTTGTCCGGCTGCGGAGCCATGGATTTTTTGGCAATGTCGTGCTGCTTCCAAAAATCCAGCACCTGCAATTCCCGGGCGGAGAAATCCATCCCGGTTTCTACTTTTTGATACATGTGTTTGGCGTTCCCCTTTCTGTGCGAAACGGCGATTTTTGTATTTTTGTGGATAAAAAAGCGCTTTCCATCCACCAACGGGACGGAAAGCGCTTGTGCTTTTCGCGGTACCACCCGAATTGCATTCCCCCAAGGGGAAAGCCACTCTTATCCTCCGCTTAACGCGCGGCACACGCCCGGCCCTCCTGCCTGATTCGAGCCGAAACCTCCGGGGTGATGTTCTGACAGCCGGATGCACGGCAGCTTTCACCTTCCTGCCTCGCTTTGGCGCTCCTTTATGCCTCAGACACGTCCCCATCCCAGGTATTTGCAAGTATTATAGGGGATTTTCCACAGTTTGTAAAGGCTTTGCTCAGTTGCCTGCGATGGCCAGCTCTTTTACATATACCGAAGGGCTGGCATAGCAGCTGCCGCCGGGGATGCTGTACTGGGTATCGCTGCCCAGCGCCTGGATGCTTTGCAGCATGGCAAAGAAGTTGCCGGATACGACCATTTGCTCCACAGCCCGGCCCTCTGCGCCGTTTTCGATCAGCCGTCCCTTACACAAAAGGGAGAAATCTCCTGAAACATCGTTGACACCGGCATGCAGGCCGGATACCTCATAGATGACGACGCCGCGGCCGGCTGCGGCGCAAAGCTCCGCCAGCGTCTGCGTGCCAGGCTGCACGGTAAACACATGCGGGGCGATGGTGACCTGCCCGCTGTATCCGCGGCGGCCGTGGCCTGTGCTCTGTACGCCGTCCTGCTTGGCGGCAGACAGGGAATACAACAGCGTTTTCAGCACGCCGTGATCCACCAGGGTATGTACGCCGGTGGGCACGCCTTCGCCATCAAACGGCAGGCCGGGCCCCAGCTGCGGGTGATCCGGCGTATCCACGATGGTCACACAGTCCGAAGCGATTTTCTGCCCTTGCTTGCCGGCTAGCTGGCTCATCCCCTTTTGCGCCCGCTCGGCGGAAAAGATGGGGGCAAACGCACCCAGAAGATCCACCATGGCCTGGCCGTGGAAGATGACGGGCATGGCGCCGTTTTGTGCCCGTTCTGCCTGGTAGTATTGGATGGCCTTTTCCTGTGCCTGCTTGGCGACCTGGTGCTCATCCGCCTCCTCCAGCGTTTTTCCGATGGCAAACGCCCAGCCACTGTCCGTCCAATCCCCGATCTTAGCGACTGCGTCCACAAATAAGGCGGTATTCTGCCTGCTGGCACTGCCTTCCGTGCCGGCGGAGTTGGCAAAGTAGACATAGGTCTTTTCCACCTCGGCCGAGCAGCCCTGCACATTTTCCACATGCGGCAGGGCCATGACGGCATGATACAGCGCCAACGCCTTATCTACGACCTGCTGGGAAACGGCAGGGGAAAGGTCTGTCTGTCCCGGCTGCTTGCTAACATAATGCTGCGCAGACTGGTAAATGCAGGCATATTCATCCCGGTCTGTGACCTCGGCGGCGGAAAGCGCCTGCGCCACGATGCGCTCAGCCCCCTCCAGGCGCTCCGTATAGGCATACCCTACGCGCCCCTGCCTGAGGACACGGAGCCCCACCCCCTGGGTCTGGCTCTTCTGGAACGAATCCACCTGGCCGTCATAAATATCTGCGCTGATGCCTTCCGTAGCGCTGGCAATGCAGTCCGCCGCGTCTGCGCCTTGGCAAAGCGCTTCTTGTACCAATTTTTTACAAATATCCAGCATCACTGGGCCTCCCTTCCGCCGACAAGGATCTCGCTGACACGGATCAGCGGTTCCCCCACACAGGTGGGCACGCTGCCCGAAATGGAGCCGCACATGCCTTCTCCCATCCACATGCCCTTTTCCACGGCGTCGATTTTCTGCAAAATCTCGCTGCCCTTTCCGATCAGGGTAGCGCCGCGCACCGGCCTGTCGATCTGCCCGTTTTTCACAAGATACCCTTCCTGCACGGCAAAGTTAAATTCGCCGGTCAGCGGGTTGACGCTGCCGCCTCCCATCTTTTTGGCGTACAGGCCGCTTTGCATACCGGCAATGACGTTTTCGTCCTCCCCGTCGGCAATGAAGGTATTGGTCATACGGCTGGTGGGCGCATAGCGGTAGTTTTGCCGCCGGCCGCTGCCGGTGGCGGGCATTCCCATCCGACGGCTGCCCATATGGTCGATCAAATACCCTTTGAGAACGCCCTTTTCAATCAGCACATTGCGCTGGGAGGGGTGGCCTTCATCATCGTAGCCGATGCTGCCCCAGGCGCCCGGCAGGGTGCCGTCGTCCAGCGCAGTCACTTTCTCCGAAGCGATTTTCTGCCCCAGCCTGCCGGTAAATTCGCTGTTGCCCTTGGCCACGGCTGTGGCTTCCAGCGAATGCCCGCAGGCCTCGTGGAAGATTACGCCGCCGAACCCGCCGCCGACCGCGACTGCCATCTTGCCGGCGGGGGCATAGGGAGCATGCAGCATGGTGATGGCGGTCTGTGCCGCCTGCTGGGAAGCGCCTTCGATATCCAGATCGGAAAAAAATTCAAACCCGCGGCCTGCGCCCGGGCCTTCAAACCCGGTTTGGATCTCCCCGTTCGCGCTTGCCACGGCGGATACGGCCAGCCTGGCGCGCGCTCGTTCATCCTCCGCCCATACGCCATAGGAATTGGCTACGAGCACATGGCTCAGCACATCCATTACAGCGACCTGCGCCTGCACGATCTCAGGCGAAACAGCCTTGGCGGCCCGGTAGGCCTTCTGCGCTACCTCAACGCGCTGCCTGGCCTCCACCGCCTGCGGGCGGACCAAAGCCTGCTGCACCGGCCGCGCCGGGGCTACCACGAAATCCTGGCAGTGTTCCTTGGCATGGGCGCGCAGGGTCCGGGCCGCCGAGACGGCTGCGTCCGCCAGCGCCTGCGCAGAAATATCACAGGTATAGGCGTAGGCGCTGTTCGTGCCGGAAAACACGCGGATGCCGGCCCCCGCATCCAGTCCGCTGAGCACGGTTTCCACCTTGCCGTCCCGGTATTGCAGGGAGTTGCGCTGGGTATTTTCGTAATAGAGCTCTGCAAAGTCCGCCCCTTCCCGGAGCGCAGCCTGCAAAACCCGTTGTACCGTTTCTTTGGGAATCAATCCGTTCACCTCATCCTTTTCTATTGTCTTGTTTCGATGTATGTAAAAGCCGATGCCGTTCGGCGATCTTTCGTTCCTGCCCCATTTCAGAAGGGCGGTAATAGGTATCCCCTTTGACGGAGCTCGGCATATAGTCCTGCGCCACATAATGGCCAGGGTAGTCATGCGGATATTTGTAGCCTTTGCCATTGCCAAGCTGCGAGGAACCCTGATAGTGCGTATCGCGCAGATGCAGCGGCACGGGCTCTTCGGCCTTGTCCTTCACCCCTGCCAGCGCGCCTTCAATGCCCATCAAGACGCTGTTGGATTTGGGGGATTCGCAAATGTAGATGATGGCCTGCGCCAGATTCAGGCGCGCTTCCGGCATACCGATGAATTCCAGTGCCTGCGCGGCAGAAACGGCCTGTACCATGGCCTGCGGATTGGCCATCCCCACGTCCTCGCTGGCATGCACGATGAGCCGCCTGGCTATGATGCGCGGGTCCACCCCTGCATACATCATGCGCGCAAACCAGGCCAGGGCAGCGTCTGCATCACTGCCGCGCAGAGATTTGCAAAAGGCGCTCAGCATATTATAGAAATGCTCGTCGTCGATATTCAGCATGCGCTGCTGTATACTATCCTGCGCCGTCTCTTTGGAAATATACACCAGGCCGTCCGCATCCGGCGGCGTTGTTGTCACCGCTAATTCCAGCGCATTGAGTGCGGTGCGCGCGTCTCCGTTTGCCACGTTGGCCCAATATGCCAATACGCCGGGCTCGCATTCGATGCGCTGGCCGGCAAACCCCCGCTCGTCGGCAAGCGCGCGCTGCAGCGCTTCCAGTATATCCGCCTGCGTCAGCGGTGTAAACTGGAAAATACGGCACCGGCTGACGATGGCAGGCGTCATTGAGATCATGGGGTTTTCGGTGGTAGAGCCGATGAACCGCACCACGCCGCTTTCCAGGGCAGGCAGCATGATGTCGCTTTGCGATTTGCTCCATCGGTGGCATTCATCCAGCAATACCGTGGTGGTTTTGCCATAGAGCCTTAGGTCCGTTTCGGCCTGCTCCAAGATTTGACGCATCTCCTTTACGCCGGTGGAGACTGCGTTGATTTTTACAAATTTGCTGCGCGTCGCCTCTGCGATGATGCCGGCCAAGGTGGTTTTTCCGCAGCCCGGCGGCCCGAAAAAAATGCTGGAGGTCAGGCTGTCCGCCTCAATGGCGCGGCGCAGCAGCCTGCCGGGGCCTACCACATGCTTTTGGCCGATAAATTCATCCAAGGTACGGGGGCGCATCCGGTCTGCCAGCGGGGCCCTGCTCCTGGCCAGTTGGCTGAATAAGTCCTCCATGGTTTGCAACGCTCCTTTGAAAAAGGGTAGTAAAACTCAAAAAAATGCAGAAAATGCAACGCTTTCAAGGCAGGAAAGTGTTACAATACATTGTAATCTAAGTTTCTATTGTCTATAATATCTCTAATTAAAGTTTTTATCTATCCCCCAATGCCAAATGGCAGGGGGATAGGCGCAATGCGCTTTTTGAGGGAAGGGAGACATGAGTGATGTCAGAAAGAGTTTACAACTTTGCAGCAGGGCCGGCTGTCATGCCGGAAGAGGTCTTACAAAAGGCTGCTTCGGAATTGGTATGTTATCAGGATGCGGGCATGTCCGTGATGGAAATGAGCCATCGGGGCGCCGCCTTCTCCGGGATCCTAAAGCAGGCAGAGGCGGATCTGCGCGCCTTGATGCACATTCCGGACAATTATAAGGTGCTGTTTTTGCAGGGCGGCGCGTCTCTGCAGTTTTCTATGATACCGATGAACCTGATGAGAAAATCCTTCAAGGCGGATTATATCAACACCGGTGCATGGTCCAAAAAGGCCATCAAGGAAGCAAAAAAAGTGGGCAAGGTGAACGTGGTAGCCTCTTCGGAGGAGGATAACTTTACCCATATCCCGGACATCGACCCGGCAAAATTCGATAAAGAGGCCGATTACCTCTACATCGTCACAAACAATACCATTTACGGCACGCGGTACGATGTGCTGCCCACTCCGCCGGCGGGCGTGCCGCTGGTGGCGGATGCTTCCAGCAATATCCTGTCCCAGGTGTACGATATCAACGATTTCGGCGTATTGTATTTCGGCGCACAGAAAAATGTCGGCCCGGCCGGTCTGACCATTGCCATCGTGCGGGACGACCTCATCGGCTTCTGCCCGGAGGACGCGCCCACCATGCTGGATTACAAGACGCATGCGGACAATGACTCCTGCTTCAATACGCCGCCGACGTTTGCCATCTATATGGCAGGGCTGGTGTTCCAGTGGATGCTGAAAAATGGCGGCGTGGAGGCCATCCAAAAGGTCAACGAGGAGAAAGCGGCCATCCTGTACGACTGCATCGACAACAGCAGCCTGTATACCGGCACGGTAACAAACAAGGCGCAGCGCTCGCTGATGAATGTGCCGTTTGTATTGCCCAATGAGGAATTGACGGCCAAATTCATCAAGGAAAGCACGGCGGCCGGGCTGGTAAGCCTGAAAGGGCATCGCAGCGTAGGCGGCATCCGTGCTTCCATCTACAATGCAATGCCGGTAGAGGGCGTAAAGGCGCTGGTGGCATTCATGAAGAAATTTGAAATGGAAAACAAATAAAGAAAGGCATGAGACGATGAAAAAAAGGATACAGCTGCTCAACAATATTTCGAGCGTAATCTATAATGAGCTGCCGGGCGAACGGTATGAGGTCGGCAAAGACGTGGAGGACCCGAACGGCATCATTGTCCGCAGCGCAGACTGCTTGAATATGGAATTCAATCCAAACCTGCTCGGCATTGCGCGTGCCGGCGTAGGCTATAACAATATCCCCATCGACCGCTGTACAGAGCAGGGCGTGGTCGTATTCAATACGCCGGGCGCCAACGCCAACGCGGTCAAGGAGCTGGTTTTGGCCAGCGCCATCATGGCTTCCCGCAATGTGTTTGAGGCAACAGCCTGGGCGCAAAGCCTCAAAGGGCAAGAGGGAGTGACCAAGACCATTGAGGCAGAGAAAAAACGCTTTGTAGGGCCGGAGATCAAAGGCAAGACACTAGGCGTCATCGGCCTGGGTGCCATCGGCGCCATGGTGGCAAACGATGCGCTTTCGCTGGGCATGGATGTCATCGGCTACGACCCCTTTATCACCATCGAAGCGGCCTGGTCGCTGAAAAAGGAGGTGCGCCGTGCCGTTTCGCTGGAACAGCTCGTGGCACAGAGCGACATCATTACCATCCATGTGCCGCTGAGCGATAAGACCAGGGATACCATCAATGAAGAGGTGCTGGCAAAAACGAAAAAAGGCGCGATTTTGCTGAACTTTGCGCGCGGCGGGCTTGTCAACAACGACGCGCTGAAAGAAGCGCTGAAGAAGGGGATCATTTCCAAGTATGTTGTGGACTTCCCGGATGAAGAGGTCATCGGCGTGGAAGGCATCATTGCCGTGCCACATCTGGGTGCATCTACGCCGGAATCGGAAGAGAACTGCGCTAAAATGGCAGCGGAGCAGATGTATGATTTCCTGCAGACAGGCAACATCAAAAACTCCGTCAATATGCCGGCCTGTGCGCTGCCGCCGCATCAGGGCGAGCGCATCACGTTCGTGCATCAAAACGTGCCGAATATCGTGAGCCAGATCACAACGATTTTGGCCAAGGAGAACAACAACATCACCAGTATGAACAACCGTTCCAGAGATAAGATCGCGTATACGATGATTGATTTGGAGGGCACTGTGACGCCGGAGGCCGTCAAGGCGCTGGAAGCCATTCCGGAGATCGTGCGGCTGCGCATCATCAAGAGCGCATATTGATGCAGAAAAGAGAGCGTAAAAAGAGCCCTGATTTCAGGGCTCTTTTTTATACCATTTGGGTTAAGCCGCAGCGGTAAGATCCATGATCGGTTTGATTAGGAACCCACCATCGCCGATGAGGCCAATGGATCCGAATACTAAGCCAATGCCCAACAGCCAGAACGTAGCCTTCATCATGCTATGACCTTTACGCAGATAACGATATACCAATAAGACGGTGACCAGCGTCAGCAGACCCGGTGCCACGGCATCTAGGATATCTCCCTGGATGGCCATTACAGTATTTTCCCCAGTGGGAATTTGTGCCGGGGTATGCACATTTACCATAGAGGCGGATAATCCGCCCATCATGAACATGCCCAACACAGAGGCACAAGAGATAAATTTGTTGATAGCGCCTCCCTCTAAAATAGAGAGGGCTGCTTGCGTACCCATTCGATAACCAGTGTTTACAAAAATGAAACTCTCGGTATACGTGATGCCACCGATCAACAACAAGCAAATGATAGGAGCCAGGAAGGACCCGCCTTCGGCCAACGGCAGAACCAGTACGAAAATCAGTGGCCGCAAGGTAGACCAGTCGATGGTATCGCCTATACCGGCAAAGGGCCCCATCAAACCGGCTTTTACACCAGTGATCGCTTCAATGGGAATAGGTGCGCCCAAGGCTCTTTGTTCTTCCATGGCGAGAACGATACCATGAATGACCGAGCCCCAAATGCCCTGCGTATTAAAGAACATTAGGTGACGTGTCAGTGCGGCGGAAAACTCTTCTTGATCATGCCCATACAGTTTTTTCAAAACCGGAATAAATGCAGCGCAAAAAGCCAGGGATTGAAGGCGTGCAAAGGAGTTGGACATTTCACAAAAAACATTCCAGCGGAGCACCAAATTGTTGACGTCTCTCTTGGAAAGCAGTTTTTTCCCACTTTCGTCTGCTTCTACGGCTGCCTGCGCCCCAGCATCCTCTTCAGTATGTTCTTTGTTGTCAGACGCCTGTAGGATCAGGTAATACAAGAAGGAAACGAACAGGCCGGATAATGCCAGCGGGATCCCGCTTAGGCCTGAATATTCCGCAAGGAAAAAACCACCTAGAAAGAAAGGAAGAAACTGCGGGCGGCCGATCACATTGATGGTCATAGCAAAACCCAACGCGGGCAAGATCTTACCCGTTGCGCCCAAAGCGTTGGTGACCCAGGTCGGCAAACTGTTCATTAAATCGCCGACGCTTTCGGCGCCGAAGTGCAGAGCAAAGAACATAGGAACAGCAAAGATGAAAATCTTTACGATTTGCGGCCACCAAGCCGCCATAAACATGATTCCTTTGGTATTGCAGGTTTCGGCATACTTATCTGCTTTCTGCACGGGATAAATCATGATGATACGGCGGATGGTATGCAGCTGCGCGCATAACAGGCTCAACGGTACAGCAATTGTTACGGCATTTTCAATGGGAAGATTCCCTAGCATAGTGATGGTGCATCCGCCAATGGTGGCAGCGGTAGGATCCCAAACAACGGTGCCTCCGGCTCCTGTGAAAGCTAAAAACATAGGCTGAATGACGGCGCCAATCTTTAACGCCGACGAAACATCGCCTAGAATGAGCCCGCAGACAAGCGCGGTTACCAACGGACTGGACAGCGTTCCGCTCCAACAATACGGAGTGCCCCATGTGCCGCCTATCCAGTACCAAAGTGCTAACAGGACAGATTGAAGAATTGATAACTCCATAAAAAAATCCCCCAATTAGTTTGATTAGAGTTATAAATGTCCGCTCGTAGACAGTGTCCCTCCTTTCGCCGGAGCAGGGCAAAATTGTATGCCTGGCCTATGTAGCAATGGATTTAGGGATAAAGAAGTTCACATAAAAACATTTATGTTCCCTAATAAAAGTATAGCACATGGATTTTACAAGAACAATAAAAAATATCAAAATAAAGCAAAAAGGCCCTGAAAAGGGCCTTTTTTATCGAAATGTACTTAGGCAGCCGCTTCAACCAACGGCTTAATGAGGAAGCCGCCGTCGCCGATGATGCCGATAGCGCCAAGCACCAAGCCGACGCCCAGCAGCCAGAAGGTAGCCCTCATCAGGCTGTGGCCGCCGCGCAGATACTTGTAAACCAGCAATACGGCAGCCAGCGTCAGAAGGCCGGGCGCAACGGCATCCAGAATATCGCTTTGAATGCTCATCGGCTCGCCGCCAGTCGGGATCTGGGCGCTGGTGTATACGCTGACCATGGAGGCAGACAGGCCACCCATCATAAACGTACCCAGCACGGAGGC
>OFMJ01000398.1_pt1 | contig 48011 bp, 49 predicted proteins | sample 1541801 | NCBI WGS metagenome assembly OFMJ01 (sample SAMN04209234, study PRJEB22552) | human gut metagenome | biome: gut; material: feces | host: Homo sapiens | place: USA: Oklahoma
CGCGACCCTCGCCTTGGCAAGGCGATACTCCACCACTGAGCCACTCGTGCATATTGTGTTCTCTGAATCAGAACAATATTCATTATACTGATGAAAAGCACTTTTGTCAACACTTTTTTATTTTTTTTATTTTGTACTATTATTTAGAATATTTACAACACCCCGGAGCATCAACTTCCCCGGGGTGCACATATCACCTTATTACACTACATGTTTTTTTCTTTACGAAATTTTGCCACTACAACTAAAATCGCTGCGAACATTAAACCAAGAAGACTTCCTGTTGTCGCTGTCTGATTTCCTGTTTTCACAGGCTCCTTCTGCGAATCTCCCTGAGGATCTTCTTTCTCCGGTTTTGTCTGTGAGTTCTGATCTCCAGCGCCATTATTTTTCACAGGTACTAATTTACCAATTGCTTTCTGCAAGCTTTTCACAGATGCATCTACCATTTCCTGCGTTGCATCTCCATTTGCAGCCATTTCTTTTGCTTCTTTCAGAGCTTTTTGCATCTCTGCAAATTCTTTTTCCTCGTAATCTGACTTGTTCAGCTTTTCAGCTTCAGCAATCACCTTGTTCAGCTCTGCTTTATCTCCCTGCTTGATTTTCAAACCTTTCATTGCATCTTGCAATTCCTGATTTGCCGCATCCACCATTTCCTGTGTTACTTCTTCATCTCCTGATTCCACTTTTACAAGAAGCGCTTCTGCTTCTTCCACTGCCGCTTCAAATCTTGCTTTTACAGATTCTAACGCTCCTTCTGTATCCGCTTTTTTTGCAAGCTCTAATGTGCTCTCTAATGCCTCTGTAGACACCTCTTTACTTGGATCATAAACAGGCGGAATCTCAACTGCCTCCTCAAGATCTTTCACTTCCACTTCATAAATACGGGCTGCATTGTCTCCACCCTGTGTCGGTTCATCAATCCAGAGTTTTACATATCTTCCATGTATCACTGCGATTGGATCTTCTGTAAGACCGGTTGTATTTTTCTCCACTCGCAACACTTCTTTATAATTCTGTCCATCTTCACTCACTTCTACATGATATGCCGCTGTATTCAGAGACGAGCCTTCTCCTCCCATCTCCGCATGGTTTATCACAATTTCTGTGAGAGTGCTTATTTTTCCTAAGTCAATCTGCATCCATTGACCACCGGAATTTGTAGTACACCATTTTGTGTTTACAATTCCGTCAACTGCCTTCTCAGGCGCTTCTGAAGCCGCTGTCTGTCCGCTGGCTGTAGCAGTCTTGTTTAATGCAAGATTCACTTCTTCTTTTGTCGCATCTTTAGACACCGTAATGAAATCTTGTTTTACAATCTCGTCACTTTCTCCATTTTTATTCTTTGCTTTCAGAGTTATTGTATAGACGCCTTCTTTTTTGAAAGAAATCTTTGGATTTTCTTCTGTGCTTGTCTCTACTCTACCGTTTCTCTTTCTTCTTTTTTTGTGATAGCCAAGTAAAGCTCATCTAACTGTTTCTGATCTACCCCTGAAGGTGCTTCTGTCATCAGATCCGATGCATCTTTTACTTTCGGGAATGCAATAACATCACGGATACTGTCTTCTTTTGCCATCAGCATCACAAGACGATCCAATCCATATGCAAGTCCTGCGTGAGGCGGCACTCCGTATTTGAATGCATTCAACAAGAATCCAAACTGTTCCTGCGCCTGCTCTTTTGTAAACCCAAGCACTTCAAACATCTTGCTCTGAATCTCCTGATTGAAGATTCTGACACTTCCACCACCGATTTCTGTACCGTTCAGTACAATATCATAAGCTTTTGCACGTACTTTTCCCGGATCTGTGTCGATCAGATGCAAATCTTCTTCCATCGGCATTGTAAATGGATGATGCATTGCTGTGTATCTTCCGGCCTCCTCATTCCACTCTAACAATGGGAATTCTGTGATCCACAAGAATTTATATTCATTCTTATCAAGAAGTTCCAGCTGACGTGCAATTTCAAGACGTAAGTTTCCAAGGACATCCCATACGACCTGATTCTTATCTGCTGCAAAGAGCAGTAAGTCACCATTTTCTCCATCCATTGCTTTTACAAGTGCTGCCATTTCCTCTTCACTCATGAATTTTGCAAAAGAAGACTTGATTGTGCCATCTTCCTGTATTGCCACGTATGCGAGACCTTTCGCACCAAAGTCTTTTGCCAAATCAACCAGTTTATCGATTTTCTTACGCGGCATTGCCCCCTGGCCTTTGGCATTGATTCCTCGAACGCTTCCGCCATTTTCCAATGCATTTTTAAACACTACAAATTCGCAGTCTTTCACAACTTCCGACACATCTGTCAATTCCATTCCGAACCGGATATCCGGTTTGTCTGAGCCGAAACGATCCATTGCTTCCTGCCATGTCATTCTCTGGATTGGAAGAGAAACTTCTATCCCAAGAATCTCTTTGAACATTTTAGCCAGTAATCTTTCATTAACGTCAATGACATCGTCCACATCAACAAACGATAATTCCATATCAATCTGTGTAAATTCCGGCTGACGGTCTGCACGTAAATCTTCATCACGGAAACATTTTACAATTTGGAAATAACGATCATATCCCGCACACATCAAAAGCTGTTTAAAAATCTGTGGTGACTGTGGAAGCGCATAGAAATTTCCCGGATGCACACGGCTTGGCACAAGGTAATCTCTCGCTCCCTCCGGAGTACTTTTGATCAACATCGGTGTCTCGATTTCCAAAAATCCTTCCTCTGCAAGGAATTGACGTGTCAATGTCGCCGCTTTACTTCTCATCATCAGGTTTCTCTGTAAATCTGGTCTTCTCAAATCCAACACGCGGTATTTCAGACGTAATTCCTCTTTTGTCTTGCTGTTCTCTTCAATTGGGAACGGTGGTGTCTCAGACTCAGATAAAATACGAAGTTCTTTTACACGAATCTCAATCTCTCCTGTCGCAAGATTTTCATTCACTGCACCGGAACGTGCTTCTACAGTACCCACTGCTGCAATTACAAATTCACTGCGAAGCTTTCCTGCTTTTTCAAAATCTTCTTCGCTCACGCTTCCATTTTCAAAAATAAGCTGCAGCAATCCGGAACGGTCACGTAAATCCACGAATACAATTCCACCTTTATTACGGTTCTTCTGCACCCATCCCATTACAGTTACTGTCTCTCCGATATTTACCTTACTTAACTCTGCACATCTGTGGCTTCTCTTCAAGCCCTGCATTGATTCTGCCATTGTTCTCTCTCGCTTTCTATTTTATATTATCTTTAAAAATTTCCTGAATATCTGTATATCCTTCATTCATAAGCTGTTCTTTCTGGAACTTTTTGTTTTTCTTCATATTCACAAGCATCACCTGTTTTCCGTTTGCACGCTCTTCTTTCGCAATCGCAAGGATTTTTAACATTCCTTCTGCAGACATTCCTTTTTCAATCAGCAATGCCTTCTTTTCTCTGCTGGTTGGAACTTTATATCCTCTTTCCAAAAGCAGCATTACGATACGCTCAAATCCGATCGAAAATCCACATGCCGGTGTCGGCTGCCCTGTAAATTTCCCGATCATCTCATCGTAACGTCCGCCGCCTCCTACAGAGCCGCCGAATTCATCCATGGAAATCTCAAAAATCGTTCCTGTATAATATGACATACCGCGTACTAATGTCGGGTCAAAGCTCACTTTAAATTCTGCCTCTTTTGCACTTTCTACACTGGAAATAATCATTTCTAATCCATCGGCTGTCTCTGCTTCCAAAAATCCTTCCAGTTTTTCTTTGCAGTAGCGCACACCTTCGATATCATTTGTAATCTTTTTAAAGAGTTCTAAGTATTTCTCAATAGATTCCTTTGCATATCCGTTCTCTTCCAGTTCTTTCGCCACACCGTCCAAGCCAATCTTATCCATTTTATCTAAAATAATAAATACAGTATCGTAATCTTTCTCTTCAAAACCACTGTAAGCAGCCATTGCTTTTAAGATTTTTCTGTCATTGATACGAATTGTAAAGTTTTTGAAATCTAACTTTCCAAGCAGTGTTGTTGTCGCCAAGATCAGCTCAATCTCCGCTAAGTTACTTGGTTCACCAAGAATGTCGATATCGCATTGCATAAACTGACGGAAACGTCCTCTTTGCGGTCTATCCGCTCTCCACACATTTCCCATCTGCAATGCTTTAAACGGTGACGGCAACACACTTGCATTGTTCGCATAATATCTGGACAACGGCACTGTCAGGTCATAGCGAAGACCTCCATCCACCAAATCCATCTCTTCTTTCGCTGTATCTAATTTTAATTTTTCTCCACGTTTTAAAATCTTGAAAATTAGTTTTTCATTGTCTCCACCCTGTTTGCTGCACAGATTCTCAATGTGCTCCACACATGGTGTCTCCATGGAAGAAAATCCAAATGTGCGGTATGTGTCTTTAATCATCTGAATCACATAATCGCGGATCTCCATCTCTGCCGGCAACATATCTTTCATGCCTGTGACTGGTTTTTTCTTTAATGCCATAACCATTCTCCTTTTCGCTCTATCATTTCATCAATTCGATTGATGTATTGTTCGACGTCTTTTACATTCTCCGTCCTGACAATCTGCTTCGGATTGCCTGTCTTTTCATCTATCAAGGTCTTCTCTTTTGGCAGCACGATCTTTGTCGATGCCCCTGCTCCCACAGCCACGATAGATTGTTTCTCTTCCATAATAAGTATATTGTATATTCCGGCTTTGTCAACCTTTGCATAACCAACATTTTCAAAATTTCCCGCAATATTCTTCTGCCTGTACAGATAATACGGTACGAGCTGCATTTTCCCCGCATATTCTGCTGCGAGTTCGATCATCTCCGATAACATCGTGGCACTGTCTGCCTGGTCATTTCCCCGATAGCTTCCCTCTCGTTTTTCCTGTGTCAGTCTGGATGCACGCTTCATCGCAAGCGCATGCACAGTCAGACTGTCCGGGGCAAACATTTCTATCTGTCGCAGTGTATCTTTCATATCGTCTAAAGTTTCTCCCGGGAGTCCCGCAATCAAATCCATATTAATGTTCTCAAATCCCAGTTCCCTTGCCATCGCATACACTTGTCGAATATCCTCTACTGTATGTTTTCGCCCGATACAATCTAATGTCTTTTGCTGCATTGTCTGCGGATTGATTGAAATTCTGGAAATTTGATGTCTTCTCAGCACTTCCAACTTTTCTTTTGTAATACTGTCCGGACGCCCCGCTTCCACCGTAAATTCTTTCAAATCTTCAAATGAAAATGTTTTTTCAATATGTGACAAAAGTCTCTCCAACTGTTCCGGTTCCAGCGTCGTAGGCGTTCCTCCACCAATATAAACCGTATTTAGTTTCTTTTCTTTTGACACTTCTCCTACAAAAGTGATCTCTTTACACAAGGCATCTAAATATTCGTCTACCCGGTCTTTCCATTTGTGAATTGGCTGCGAGGTAAAGGAACAGTAACTGCAGGTAGTTGGACAAAATGGAATCCCCACATAAAGACTGTAGCCATCCTTATAGTCTAATTGAGCCAGCAGCGCTTTCTCTCGTTTTGCAATCTCCATGCCGAGGTTTGCTTTTTTGTCCGTTGTCCGATAATTTTCTTTCATATAGTCAATGACATCCTGTTCGCTTTTTCCTTCTTCCAGCAAGTTCATCATAATCTTCGTCGGTCTGATTCCTGTCAACACACCCCAGGCAAGTTCCTTTTCGGTTTGTTTTGACAACCAGTCATACACTTTCAGGTTCACATACCTCTTTTTCTGCTTTCGCTCTGCGTATTCTTCCACCTCATTTTGGTTGATCAAAAGACACTCTTTTCGCTGCCCATCTATTCTCAGTTCAATCAAATTAGGGACACCACTGTCGATTGTTTGGTCAATCTCACTCCCCGGGTAAAAAGCCCTTAAAATATGGTACATATCGTATATATACATTTCCTCTTTTACGATTATTTTTATCATTTTACACCTCACTTCAACCCAATTTGGGACGTAGTAAACTTCAATTTTACTACGTCCCAAATTGAACCTTTAAATAAACGGATTATACTGTTTTTCATCCGCAATGCAAGTCAAATCGTTATGCCCCGGATAGACCATCACCTGATCCGGAAGGGAGAATAATTTTTCTTGAATCGATTTCACCAAAACTGATGCGCTTCCGGTCGGGAAGTCGCTTCGACCAACGCTTCTGCAAAACAGTGTATCTCCGCTAAACAGCACTTCCTCATCCTTCACATAGTAACAGCATCCGCCACTTGTATGCCCAGGTGTATGAATCACTTCAAACGTATATCCTGCCAGCACAAGTTTTTCCCCATCACTCAGACAGGTTACTTTCTCATAGGCATAACTTGTCCCAAACATGCTGGAAAGATTTAATGCCGGATCTCTCAATATTGCCGCTTCATCTTTATAAATATATACCGGAATATCGAATTCTTTTGTCCACCCTTCAATTCCCATCACATGATCAAAATGACCATGTGTCAGAAGAATTGCTTTCGGCTCATAGCCGATTCGTTTCACATAACTGATCATATAATCCGGACAAATCGCCGGATCAATGATAACCAGCTCTTTTGTCTCCTCATTTTCCACTAAATAACAGTTGGTCCCCAGTGAACCCAATGCATATTTTTCTATCTTCATTCTTTTACCCTGCCGTACGTTCAATATCAATCACGCCCTCTATCTGACGCAATTTTTCCACAATTCGACTCAATTCTTCTCTGCCGCGAACAACAAAACCAAGTTCAATTGTTGCAACTCCCTGTTTGCTGACACGCGTATTCATCAAATTGATATCAATTTTATTCTCTGTAAATATCTTAGAAATCTCCATAAGCAGACCTTGCCGGTTATTGGCATACATCTTGATTCCCGACATATACTGCCCACCGGCTTCATCCGACGCATTTGTCTCCCACTCCGCATCAATCAATCTGGCTCTTTCCGCCTCCGATAAATGAATGATGTTGACACAGTCCGTTCTATGAATAGACATTCCACGTCCTCGTGTCACAAAGCCGACAATCTCATCTCCCGGAACCGGATTACAGCATCTGGAAAACCGAACCGCCATGTCATCAATTCCCTTTACAACAATTCCGCTTTTCGACTTCGTCACATGTACTTTATTCTTAGACGCTTCAGATACCCGTTCAATAATCGTCTCATCTGTCACAGCTGCCTTATGATCTTTTTCGTATTCCTCCAAAAGACGATTGATAACCTGACCTTCTTTTAAGCCGCCATGCCCGATTGACGCAAGCACCGCATCCCAATCACGAAAGCCATATTTGACCTGTACTACCTGCATGTATTTCGGCTTGGTCAAATCACTGAGCACAATAGATTTTGTCTTGCAATACGCCGCAAGCATCTCTTTTCCGCGAACAATATTCTCTTCCTTAAATTCTTTCTTAAACCACTGATTGATCTTGTTACGCGCCTGCGTACTTTTTACAATGTTCAGCCAGTCACGACTCGGTCCCTTGGAATTTTGCGAAGTAAGAATCTCAATTCTGTCACCATTTTGAATCTTATAATCAATATTTACAAGTTTTCCGTTCACACGGGCTCCTACCATCTTATTTCCGACCGCACTGTGAATTGCATAAGCAAAATCAACCGGCGTAGACCCATTCGGCAGATTCTTTACATCCCCATTCGGCGTAAAGCAGTAGACATCTTCTGCGAACAAATCCAGGTCTCCTTTCAAGAGACTTAAAAATTCGCGGTTATCTGTATCCTGCTGCCATTCCAAAATCTGTCTTAACCAGCTTAGTTTTTCCTCTTCCTGCGCGGCAACACTCTTTTTCCCATCATTGGATTCTTTATATTTCCAATGGGCAGCAATACCATACTCCGCCGTCTTATGCATCTCCTCGGTACGGATCTGAATCTCAAATGGCTGTCCCACTGAGCTCATCAATGTCGTATGCAATGACTGATACATATTCGGCTTTGGCATCGCAATATAATCTTTAAAGCGCCCCGGAATCGGCGTGTACATCTCATGAATAACACCAAGTGCGGCATAACAATCTTTCACCGACTCCACAATGATCCGAACTGCAAACAAATCATAAATCTGATCCACTGTCTTATCCTGATTGACCATCTTTTTATAAATACTGAAGAAATGTTTCACTCTGCCTTTTACTTCTGCCTTAATCTTCGCATTTTTCATATGTTCTGACACTTCTTCGACAATCTGCTGCACAAATTCTTCACGCTCTGTCTTTCTCGCATTGATCTGCTGCACAAGATCATAAAATACTTCCGGTTGAGAATATTTCAAAGACAGATCATCAAGTTCTGTCTTAATCCTGGAAATACCAAGCCTCTGCGCAATCGGCGCATAGATGTCCATCGTCTCACGCGCTTTCTCAATCTGCTTTTCCGGACGCATGAACTGAAGTGTTCTCATATTATGCAGTCTGTCCGCAAGCTTGATCAAAATCACTCGGATATCTTTTGCCATCGCCAAAAACATCTTTCTTAAGTTCTCTGCCTGCACCTCCAGTTTGTCGGCGGAATACGACAATTGTCCAAGTTTTGTGACACCGTCCACAAGCAGTGCAACTTCCGAACCAAAAATCTCGGTAATCTCCTGCTCTGTCATCACAGTATCTTCCACAACATCATGCAAAATTCCGGCAACAATCGTCTCTTTATCCAACTCCAGATCAGCAAGAATGATTCCTACCCACAGCGGGTGAATAATGTATGCCTCACCTGATTTTCGAAACTGTCCTTCATGCGCATGGTACGCGATATTGAACGCTTTTTCCACCATGGAAATATCTGTAGACGGATGGTACTTTCTAATTCGTTTGATCAATGCCTCATATAACATCTTCGGGTCCTGATAATCTTCCGGCGCCTTCACCGCATGCCCATCCACAATCTCAAGTCCCTTGTATGGATTCTCTATTACTTTATTCTCAGCCACATTAATCACCCCTTTCTGGTTCTTATTTTCCAGGGTATGCAATAACAGTCTCTACGTCAACCCCTTCTAATCTCTTTCTGCCTTCTAATCCTTCCAGTTCCATTAAAAATACTGCTTTGACAATCACTCCGCCCATCCCCTCAATGAGCTTTGTAATCGCCTCGATCGTACCTCCGGTTGCCATCAGGTCGTCGATGATCACTACTTTTTGTCCCGGTTTGATCGAGTTTTTATGCATCTCAATCTCAGCGCTCCCATATTCCAAATCATATTGAATCGAAACAGTCTCGCATGGAAGTTTTCCCTTTTTCCGAACCGGAATAAATGGTTTATGCAGATTGTATGCGATCGGTACTCCAAAAATAAATCCTCTGGATTCCGGTCCTACCACTACATCAAATTCCGTGTCTCCAATTTTTTCCTGCATCAAATCTATCGCCAGCTGAAGTCCGTCAGCATCTTCTAAAATACTTGTTACATCTCTAAAAATAATCCCTTTTTCGGGAAAATCCGGTATACTTCTTACATATTCTTCGATTGGTTTTTTCATTCTAACTCACTCCTATTTTTACAGTATATTATAGTATATCATTTTTTTGTCACTTTTTCAATTCATTTGCACCACTCTCACTGATAGTTCTGAATGATGATCTGAACAGTTTTCTGCCCCATATACTCATTAATTCCGGGATAATATGTAAATGCCGCCTCAACTTTGCTTCTCTGTCCCCGAAGCAGACCATCTACCACAGGCTTTCCATACTTTTCTCTAAAAAATTCCAAAAATGCCTCCACATCACCAAAGTACATGGCATCCATCTGAGTCCCAGGCGCATCCTGCACCTGCATCTTCAACACATTTTTATTCTTCCCAAGAATTCTCGCGCTTAAAATTTCAATGTTTTTCTCCACAAATACAGGCTTTACATTTCCTTTCCCAAAAGGCTCCAGAAGCTCTAATTCATCCACAAACGCTTCACTGATATATCCAAGCGGCATCTGCATATCAATAGAAATCTTAGGAATCAGATCTTCTTGTGTGAGTGTTGACAGATCGTTTAAAGTTTCTCTGAGTCTGTCTACATTTTCCTCCTCCAAAGACAGTCCCGCCGCAAGTTTATGTCCTCCAAATTTCGTCAACAGCGATTTACACTTATTCAATTCTTCATACATGTGGTAACTCTCAATAGAACGCCCCGATCCTTTCACGCCTTCTTCTGCCTTCGTCAAGATAAATACCGGCTTATGATAACGCTCCCTCACTCTTCCAGCTACAATTCCGGCAAGACTTTCGTGACAATCCGGAAGATAGATCACCAGCACTTTATCCTCGCCAAGTCTGGTCTCCTCCACTTGCTTCACCGCCTCTTCCACCGCTGAAGCTGTCATATCCTTCCGGTTGTCATTTAGCGCTTTTAAATCACCCGCCAGTATGTCTGCCTCCTTTTTTGTCTTTGCACACAAAAGCTCCAATGCCCGTTTCGCCGTATCCAGTCTCCCGCTTGCGTTCAGGCACGGTCCGATCACAAATCCGATATGATATGCCGAAAGTCTCTCCACAGGCACACCGGTACATTCCATCAGCGCCCGCAATCCCAAATTATTTGTGCGTTTCAGCATCTCCAAACCTTGTTTTACAAAAATACGGTTCTCTCCGACCAGATCCATAACATCTCCGACTGTCGCAATTGCCACATTCTCCATCAGATAATCCAAATCTTCGATATCTTTTCCACACGCGCCGAACAACGCCTCGATCAGTTTATACGCAACTCCTGCCCCACACAATTCTTTGAATGGATATACACATGTCTGCTGTTTTGGATCAATCACTGCATCAGCGGGCGGCAGAATATATCGTTTTTCACTTTCTACCTCCTCATAAGGAATCTCATGATGATCTGTCACTATGATCGTCATCCCAAGACTCTTTCCATACGCAATCTCTTCTCTTGCCGCAATTCCATTGTCACAGGTGATGATTGTATCAATATCATCGTCAAATGCACGATCAATCAGATTTCGGTTCAAGCCATATCCGTCCTTCATGCGGTCCGGTATATCGATATCAGCCTCTCCTCCAAGATACTTGATTCCTTCCAATAAAATGTAAGTCGAATTGATTCCATCAATATCATAATCTCCGATAATTCGAATCTTTTTGTCCTCGCGTATTTTCTCCTGCAAAATATCTACCGCTTTATCCATATCTTTCATGAGCATGCCATCATACAAATCTGCGATCGTGCCGTTCAGATACAATTGAATCGCTTCATCCCCTATCACATCACGATTCCGTATCAGGCGGGCAAGAATCGGATGAATTTGAAATTTCTCCGCAATCTCCTGAAACGGAGCCCCTTTTCTCATTACAAACCATTTTTCCATACGTACTCCTCAACGCAAAAACGGGAGTAATATCATGATTACCCCCGTCCCCGTTTATTTTTTCTTTGCAAATTTTGTTTTCATAACATACCACAACGGTCCTGTGATACAGATAGAAGAGAATGTACCTCCTAATACGCCAACCATAAGCGGCATTGCAAATTCTTTAATCGAACTTACCCCAAGCACATACAGTACCGCAAGCATGATAAAGGTTGTCGCATTTGTGTAAATACTTCTCGTCAAAGTATCTGTAATACATCTGTTGACCAATCCTGATAATTCTTCGTTTTTCTTTTTCGTCTTTAACTCTTCTCGGATACGGTCGAAGATAACAATCGTCGCATTGATCGAGTAACCTACAATTGTCAGGATACATGCGATAAATGTATTTCCGACAGATGTTCTCGAAATTGCATAAAATGCGATTACAAACAAAACGTCATTTAACAATGCGATAACCGCACTTGTTCCGAAACGAATATCTTTGAAGCGGAACCAAATGTAAAGCAGCATACATACCGTAGCAATCACAAGCGCAACGACTGCATCTGTTCGCATCTCGGAGCTGACTGTGGAACTGATATTCTCCGCAGTAATCGTAGATGCATCTACACCGAAGTTATCCGCCATCGCTTTGTTAAATGCCTCACGTGCTTCTAAATCCAAGCTGATCGTCTTAATAACAACCGTATTCGAATCTTTTACCTTCTGGAACTGAACGTTCTTATCTCCTGTTACTTCCTCTACAACCGGCACAATCTTAGAATCGATCTCTTCAATCGAGTAGTCTTTGTCAAATGTTACCGTAGACGAAGTTCCTCCCATGAACTCAAGGCTGTACTTAAACGCACCTTTTCCGTTTGCCGAGTTCACTCCCATCATAGCAAATCCCGCTACAATGATCACAAGTGAAATAGAAAAACTTAACACTCTTCTCTTTAAGAAATCTCTTTCTTTTCTTGGTTTCTGACTACCATATAATTTTGGACTTCTAAGTCCGACTGCATAGAATGAGTAGATAATGATTCTTGTCACAACCAGTGCCGTAAACATAGACACTACAATACCAAGCGCCAATGTCTGAGCAAATCCTTTTACGCTTCCTGTTCCCTTAACCCAAAGTACAATTGCCGCAATCAAAGTTGTCATATTGCCGTCCACGATCGCTGACATCGCCTTCTGGAATCCAGACTTCAGAGACGATTTTACACTTTTCCCTGCTGCCATCTCTTCTTTTACTCTGGCAAAAATAATAACGTTCGCATCTACCGCCATACCAATCGATAGCACGATACCTGCAATACCAGGAAGGGTCAATGTAATGTTAAACGCATTCAGCAATACAATTACAATTCCTGTGTAGATAACCAACGCAATGCTCGATGCAAGTCCCGGAAGCAGATATACGATACACATAAAAATAAATACGATTGCAAGTCCGATTGCACCTGCCATCAAACTTGTGCTGATCGCCTCTTCTCCAAGCTGTGCTCCGACTACTTTTGAGCTCAATTCCTCCAGCTCCAGTTTCAGACCACCTATACGGATTGTAGATGCAAGATTGTCTGCTTCTTCATAAGACTCCATTCCGTCAATATAAGCCTGTCCACCTGTAATCGCTTCGTTTACTTTTGGATTACTGATGATCTCATCATCATAGACAATAGCAATCTGTTTTCCGATATTCGCCTCTGTAGCCTCAGCAAATTTAGTCTTTCCTTCATCTGTAAGATTCAGCTCAACGATATACTGTTTGTTTCCCATGTTATCTTGACTCGTTTTCGCAGATGCTGTTTTGATATCTGTTCCTTCTAAAACAACATTCCCTTCCGCATCCTGAAATTCAAGCGATCCCGGTTTTCCGAGTTCTTCCAGAATTGCATTCGCATCTGAAACACCTGGAATCTCAATATTGATACGATCCGAACCTTCCTGATAAACAGTCGCTTCTGTACTGTATTGCTCTACACGCTTTTGCAGCTTGTAGATCGTATCTTTCATCTCTTCCTCTGTCGGATTCTCATCTTTTACCTGATATGTAATGCTGACACCTCCGGCAAGGTCAAGTCCAAGCTTAATATTTTTTGCCGCTCCCGCACCTGTTGCACCAAATCCCACAACTGAGGTAAACCCTAATAAACAGATTACCGCCACTGTGAGAATCAGGTTAATGACACCTCTACTCTTTTTCATCTCTTACATCCTTTCTCCGTCTGCCAATGCAGCCTTGATCATAATCGCACATTCCACACGTTTCCTTTGCATCTCACAGCCAATATCATATGCATCATGAATCGAGCCATGAAACTTGTAAGAATTTGCCATACATCCCCCACTACAATAGAATTTCGCAAAACAGTTCTTACATTTTTCTTTGGAATAGACACTGCAGCCTCTGAATTCATCTGCAATTTCCGGTCTCACAATCCCTTCGTCGACATTTCCCATCAGGAAATCTTCCTCACCGACAAACTGATGACAAGGATATAAGTCCCCCCAAGGTGTGACTGCAAGATACTCTGTTCCTGAACCACATCCGGAAAGTCTCTTCGCAACGCAAGGACCTCCGTCCAAATCAATCATAAAATGGAAGAAGTTAAATCCTTTTCCCGCCTCTTCTCTCTCAATGATCGCTTTTGCCAATGTATCATATTCTTCAAAAATCTGTGGAAGATCTTCTTTCTTGATCGAATAAAAATCTGAATCCTCTCCTACTACAGGCTCAATGGAAATCTGCTCAAATCCCAAATCCGCAAAATGCAGAACATCTTTTGAGAAATCCAAATTATCTCTTGTAAAAGTTCCTCTGATATAGTATTTTTCCTGATTACGGCTTTCTGCCAGTTTTTGGAATTTCGGCACGATCAGGTCATAACTTCCTTTTCCGTTGCGGAACGGACGCATCTTGTCATTGACTTCTTTTCGTCCATCCAGACTTAATACCACATTGTCCATCTCTTTGTTGACAAATTCCTGTACCTCGTCATTCAGAAGCACACCGTTCGTTGTCAGTGTAAAACGGAAATGCTTATCATGGAGTTTTTCCTGCTCTCTTCCGTACGCCACAAGATCTTTTACTACCTGCCAGTTCATAAGCGGTTCCCCGCCAAAGAAATCTACTTCCAGATTCTTTCGGTTACCCGAATTTGCAATCAGGAAGTCCAGAGCCTTTTTCCCGACCTCATATGACATCAGAGCTCGTCTTCCATGATATTCGCCCTCTTCTGCAAAACAGTATTGGCATGCGAGGTTACAGTCATGCGCAATGTGGATGCACAATGCCTTCACAACCGTCTTTCTGCTTTTTACCTCTCCGATATATGCCTCGTATATATCTTTTGTAAAGAGCTGGCCAGCCTTTGTAAGTTCCGCAATATCTTCTAACGCCTCTTGTAATTCGTCCTCTTTATATTTTTCTCCTAATTGTTCTTTCACATACGCCGATGTCTCTTCGCTTTGCAGTGTCGCTTCTGTATGATCCGGGTTCATCGCCTCTAAACAGGCGATCAAATCATAACACAAATCATCTACCACATGCACGGAACCGCTGTTCACATCGAGCACAATATTATAACCATTGTTCCGGTACTGATGAATCACAACATGTACCCCTTTCTATTTTCTCTATTTTTTCTGTCATGCAAAAAGAATGTGCCATCGCACATTCTCTGCCTGCGTCGACTGTCAAAAGACAGCACTTGTCTTTTTGTTCAGCTTACGCAATCATTATCTTTTTTGTTCGCAAGTCTGATTTCCTACTGTACAAGATGTCTTACATGCTGACTGGCATGATGTCTGACATTCTCCACATCCACCTTTTTTCACTGTATTGTTTAATGTCTGTGTATTCAATGTTTTGATATGTTTCATTGTCATTTCCTCCTTCGCTTTGCATTACTTCTGTTATTATACCACAGGACTGTATGTTTTGAAAGCCTTTTTTCTCAGTTCGGTTAAGAATTACTTAAGAAATCATTCCTCCAAACATCCCCCCTCCGGCACACATCAGAAATGTCGTAAGAATATTGCTCCAGTTCCCGTCAATCCCCCTGTATATCCCAAGCGATATCAAAAGCAGCAATACAAAATAAGCAACCCCAAGCGTCAAGCCCCATGCAAATCGTTTTACTTTTGTAAGCTTTCCTAATATAAAACCTCCCACAAAAGTAGACACCACATAAATCACCACAATCCCGGCAGTCACTTTCTGTTCGTCCAGCTCAAACTGATACAATAAAAATGTCAGCAGCACAAGCAATATACCCGTTACAAGATACGCCGCAAGCAGTGATTTCAAGATCCATATGAGCTTCGATTCTTTTTGAACCTGTTTTTCCATACTATTCCCTCCTCGCATATCACAATCTATGATTGTCCGAAGGGTTTTATGCTTCTATTGTTCCATTTGTCTTCCAAGAAAATTAGCTGCGCATGCGGCGAGTTTTTCTTCTGTCTCTCCAAATTTTTTCTTCTTTTCCAACAGAATTACAGCTCCGATGACATCTCCCCCGCACAGGATCGGATGAATGATCTCCTCTTCATATTCCTGTATCCGTTCATCAATCACCGCCACATATTTCTTTTCACCTGCCGATGCATGCACTGCTTCCCGTTCCTTAAAAATACGTTCCAACTGTTTACTCACATATTTATCCTGTAATTCTTTTTTTCCCGCACCCGATGCCGCAATAATCTGATCATGATCCGTCACACAGACCGTTGCTGCGCACGTTAACGCAAGACTTTCCGCATATTCTTTTGCAAATGAGGAAAGCTCACTGATCGGTGAATATTTTTTCAGGATAATCTCTCCCTCACGGGCCGTGAATATTTCCAATGGGTCTCCCTCACGAATTCGAAGCGTTCTCCTGATTTCTTTTGGAATGACCACTCTCCCCAGATCATCAATTCTTCTTACAATTCCTGTTGCTTTCATAATAAAAATTCCTCCATTTACTGTACTTTCCAACTTTGGAAATAGTATCTGTAAACAGAGGAAAATTATACATTTTTACTGGTTCAAATAAAGTCTATTATTTTAACAGTGCGTTTTCTAAATCTTCAAGCATAAATCCGAGTGCATTTACACCGCCTTCTGCCGTATACCAAACTGCAGGATGTTCTAAGTAGACGATTTTTCCGTCCTTATAAGCATCTGTTCCCATAATCAGCTCGTTTTCCATAATATCCTTTGCAAGCTGTGCGCCATCTGTACCGATTGCTGCATCACGGTCCAATACAAAGATGTAATCCGGATTCTTCTCTACCACAAATTCAAATGACGCCTCATTTCCATGTGTAGAAGTATCGACATTTGCATCCACTCCGATATTCTCAAATCCAACCTCATTACCGATCAGAGCGCAACGTCCATCGTTTCCGAGAACATTGAATCCTCCACTTGTACACATTCCGATAATCGCAGTTTTCCCTTCAGCAAACGCTTTCAGCTTTTCAATTCTCGCATCATAACCGTTCATCAGATCTTTCACATCATCTTCCAAACCAAACATAGATGCAATCTTCTTTGCATTTTTCTCCACACTTTTTACAAGTCCGATTTCTGTGTCTGTGGACAGATAGACAACCGGTGCAATTTCACTCAGTGCATCATAAGACTGTGCAAGACGTCCTCCGATAAAAATCACATCCGGCTCACACGACATCACTGCTTCCATATCTGCCTCTTTGATTGTTCCTAAATCCGCAATTTCATCATTCGTAACGTACTCCTGAAGATAGTCCAATGATGTGCTGGAAGAACCCACTACACGATCTCCCAATCCAAGACTGTCTAAAATATCAAGTGCCGCCATATCCATCACAGCGATTCTTTGTGCATCATAAGGCACTTCCAAATCTGTTTCTTCATTGTTCGCATTAAAGCTTTTAATTGTAACTGTTTTTGGTTTTTCTGTTTTATTTGTATCTTCTTTTGAAGTTGTTCCTGAATTCTTATTTCCGCAAGCCGCAAGACCAAATACCATCGCAAGCGCAAGCACTAAAGTTGTCAATTTTTTCATCTTGTTTTCTCCTTATCTCTCCCAATAATCTTTTGTTCTAAAATTCTGTTTCTACGTCGTTTCAGCAGACCTGATTAATAATAGATTGATAACGGTTTCCCGGCAATCTTCATAATCTCAAAATCTACTTTATAAATTTCTGTCAGTGCCTCTTTCGTCATCACCTCCTCCACGGTTCCGAATTTTGCGATCTTGCCGTCCACAAACGCACAGATATAATCGGAATAAAATGCCGCATAATTAATCTCATGCAATACTAAAACAATCGTTTTCCCAAGCTCATCACAAAGCTTTCGAACCGTTTTCATCAGATTTGTCGCATGGTAGATATCAAGGTTGTTCGTCGGCTCATCGAACAGAATGTACTCCGTATCCTGTGCAATTACCATTGCGATATACGCTCTCTGTCTTTGACCTCCTGACAGCTCATCGATAAAACGCTCTCGAAATTCATCCAGTTCCATGTATGAGATTGCCCTGTCAATCATCTTTTTATCTTCCTCTGTAAGACGGCCTCCTGAGTAAGGGAATCTTCCAAACGCCACCAACTCTTCCACCGTCAGCTTCATCTGAATGTGGTTGCTCTGCGTTAAAATCGCAAGGCGCTTCGAGAGCTCTTTGCTCTTCCATTTTCCGATATCCTGCCCTTCAAACTCGACAAGTCCTCCATCTCTTGCAATCAGTCTGGAAATCATTCCCATAACCGTTGATTTTCCTGCTCCGTTTGGTCCGATCAAGGACGTCACTTTCCCTTTCGGGAGCGAAAAGCTGACCGAATCTACCACCGGTTTTCCATCATATGTTTTTATCAATTCTTCTACAATCATTGTCTAACTTTCCTTCCTTTCTCTCAGCAGCAGATACAGAAAATAGATTCCTCCAAACACGGTAATAAACACACTTACCGGAACGGTATAGGAATAAATCTGCTCTACCAAAAGCTGTCCTGCCACCAGAATCACCATTCCGAAAAATGCAGATCCCAAAATAAGATGACTGTGACGATATGTCTGCAAAAGCTGTCTGGAGAGATTTGCAATGATCAGTCCCAAAAAGGAAATGGGTCCAACCATCGCAGTCGCCACTGCAATAAACAGCGTCACACCTAATAACAGTCGTCTGATACATCTGTCATAATCCACTCCCAGATTAATTGCCTGCTCTTTTCCGAGTGTGATCACATCTAACAACGCCAGTTCTTTTCTCAAGCAAAAGACCACGAGTCCCATAACAATCACAGAAAATACAATAATCTCTGAATTGACGTTACTAAAACTTGCGACTAAGGTCGCCAGCAGGCTGTCATATTCATTCGGATCCATCACCCTCGTCAAAGTGGACTGGATACTTCCGAAGAAGGAAGTCAACACAGTTCCTATAAGCAGTACATAAAGCACATTATGATTTGTCTTTTTAAACAGATAACTGTAAATAACGGTCGCGGTTCCGCCCATCAATACAAGATCCACCGCAAATGCAGCATTTGGATTGACAGCTAAAACACTTCCTGAGCCGGCAACAAACACAACCGCAGTGTGTATGACCATGTACAGAGAATTCATTCCAAGCAGACATGGTGTCACAATAGTATTGTTGATAACAGACTGGAACACAATAGATGCCCCGCCGATGGCAAACGCCGTGATCAGCATCACGATTAATTTTGGTGTACGAATTTTCATCGCATACCAGAACAATTTCTCATTGCCAAACTTTACATTCACCAACATGTAAAGCGCACATGCTAAAATCACAAGAACCATCATCACGATAAGTTTTTTCTGATTTCTTCGATTTACCGCTCGATTCACAGACTCGTTCCCCCTTCCATAATGCATGTCTTATTTTCCCCTCTACGGGTAAAACGGATCGCCTTGCGGCCATGTTTCAGCCGGTAAAGCAACAGCATAATAAAAAGCAGGCTTCCGAAAATTCCCACAATCAATTCGATCGGCAATTCATACGGCGCAATTATGACTCGCCCGATCAGATCACACACAAGAACAAAATTTGCCCCAAACAATGCCGTATCCACAAGCGTTCCACGAATCTTATCCCCTTTAAACATAGAGACAATATTTGGAACAATCAGACCGATGTAGGAAACGGAACCTACCACAACAACTACCGATGCTGTAATCATCGCGGCAATTGTCAGCCCCATAAACAGAACAAACTTATACGGGACTCCAAGATTTTTGGAAAAATCCTTTCCCATTCCGACGATGTTAAAATGATTCGCAAACAGAAATGCCAGTATCACAAGCGGTACCACAAGATATACAATCTCATATCTGCCCTTTAACACCATTGAAAAATGCCCCACAAGCCATGAGGAAAGTGCCTGCGTCATCTCATATTTGTAGGCGAGATAACTCGTAATTCCAGACACCACATTCCCGAACATAATTCCCACAAGCGGTACCATAACCGCTTCTTTAAACTGAATTCGTTGTATGAACCACACAAAAATCCATGTTCCGAGAATCGCCGTGGTAAATGCAAATATTGCCCGCCCCCACAGCGTGGACTGCGGCATAAACAAAAGTGCCAGAAGAATTCCAAATTGCGCAGACGAAATCGTCGCTCCCGTAGTCGGAGAGACGAATTTATTCATGCAAAGCTGCTGCATAATCAGTCCCGCCGTACTCATCCCGACACCGGTACAGATGATTGCAAGCAGGCGTGGCAACCTGGAAATCAAAAAGATTTCCAATTGTTCCATATTTCCACGGAACAATTCCATAGGGGCCACATCAATCACACCCACAAATAAAGACACCGCTGACAGAACCAGAAGAAGTGCTGCAAGGATGATTGTTGACATCCGCTCTTTCATAAATTTCCTCCTTTTAAAAGTTAGCTTAAACTAACTCGTAGTTAAAATAAAATGTGCCTGATCACTGCCAAAATCATTTTCTGTGTGGTCACAGCACATTTCCACGTTAGTTTAAACTAACTTATTTGTTTTGTCAAGTATTTTCATATTACATATTTTTCATTGAATACCATACTTTATTATGCTAAAATATATACATTCAGATTGAATGGAATCGTTCATAGAATAGGAATAATCAGGAGGACATGAAAATGAGTAAAACAGATGAAGTAAGAAAAGCAATGGTCGATGCAATGAAAGCAAAAGATAAAGACACAAAAGATACGCTTTCTCTTTTACTTGCTGCGTTAAAGAACAAAGCCATCGATAAAAGAGCTGATTTGACAGAAGAAGAAGAGGTTCAGGTCATCTTAAAGGAGATCAAACAGACAAAAGAATCGTTGGAGATGACGCCTTCTGACCGCACAGATATGATTGAAGAGTGCAAAAGACGACTTGCAGTGCTGGAGACATTTGCTCCGAAAATGATGGATGCCAACGAGATCAAAGCAGTTGTGGAAAGCGTTTTGAGCGAGCTTGGAATCACTGCTCCGACAACCAAAGATAAAGGACGGATCATGAAAGAACTGATGCCAAAAGTAAAAGGAAAAGCAGACGGAAAGCTTGTCAACGAGATCGTTGGTTCTTATATGACAGAGTAGAAAAAGACGGGGATGCCCGTCTTTTTTATGCATAGTGGTATTTTTTATGCTGACTTTTAAAATAGCCGATAGATATAAACAGCGTCACAAATTCCGCCAGCGGAACAGACAGCCAAACACCCGTCACCCCCATCACCAATGGCAGTACAAGGATACTCACCACGATGAAAATAAACGTCCTGCAAAACGAGATGATCGCAGATCTTTTCCCATCACCAAATGCAGTAAACATCGCAGATGCAAAAATATTGATTCCCGCAAATATATAATTAAAAGAAAACAAGAAAAATCCATCTGCTGCAATTTCATATGTCCTTGAATCTCTTCCACTGAAGATTCCTACTATCGGCTCTGCAAAAACAAGCGCCATCACAAGAATCACAATAGAAGATACCGTGATGAAGTACATGCAGATTTTATAAATTCGCTTCAGCTGGTCATAGTTTTTGTCCCCGTAATTAAAACTGAACACCGGAGCCACTCCCATTGAAAATCCCAGATACATTGATGTGAACAAAAACTGACCGTACAGCACGATCGTAATTGCTGCCACTCCGTCTTCCCCGAGGAGACGCAGCATCGTCAGGTTAAATAAAAAGGTCACAATCGCCATTGAAAGATTGCTCACCATCTCCGAAGAGCCATTTCCACAGCTTTCCAGCAATACTGTTCTGCGAAATACCGGTCGTACAAAATAAAGCCCCTTTTTGATCACGAAAAAGTACACAATTCCAACAACCGCCATGATCGTCTGTCCAATTCCGGTTGCAAGAGCCGCTCCAATCACGCCCATTCCCATAGGTCCCATAAACAGATAATCTAAAATGACATTGGTAACTCCGCCTGTAATCGTTAAAACCAATCCGAGTGTCGGCTTTCCCGCAGTCACAAAAAATACCTGAAAAAACATCTGCATCATCGTCAGCGGTCCAAACAGTAAAAGAACACCCAAATATCGTTTACAGTCTGAAAGAATCAGAGGTGTCGCTCCAAGCACATTGCAAAGCGGTTCCAAAAACAGTATCCCGACCGCTAAAATCACCACTCCTACCAGAAAGCTCACCAATGCGATCAAAGAAAAATTTTCCCTTGCCTCACTTTCTTTTTTCTCACCAATCTGACGTGCGACAATGGCGCTCCCACCTGTTGATAGCATAATCCCGCATGCAAACATCAGATTGATGACCGGATAAACGATATTGACCGCGGACAACGCATTGCTCCCGACAAGTCTGGATACAAAAATTCCGTCTACAATCGTATATAAAGACATAAATACCATCATCACCATCGTCGGGAATGCAAACTTCAGCAATGAAAACACATTAAATTTCTGCGCTATTGAATTCGTCATATTTCATCTCATCCTCCAATTGTATATTGATTTTTTCCAATCTGTACCCTATCATAAACTATAGGGTAACACGATAGTCAAGGGAGGTTTTACAAAAATTGGAGAAAAAATTAAAATCGAATCGAGATGCCTATCTGACAACCGGAGAATTTGCAAAACTTGCAGGTGTCTCCAAGCACACATTGTTTCACTATGATAAAATCGGGCTTTTATCACCGGAAATCAAACTCTCTGAAAATCAATATCGCTACTACTCCATTTCACAGCTGGAGCTTTTGGAAATCATCACCTTATTAAAGGAACTTGATATGCCGCTGTCTGAGATCAAATCATATCTGGACAACCGGACAACATCGCTTTTCATTGAGCTGCTCACCAAAGAGCAGACACTTATCCGTGAAAAAATCCAGGCGATGCAGCAGATGGAGCGTTGGATTCAAGAAGAACTTACGCTGCTTCACAATGTATCTGCATCTGCATTGGACGATATTTCTGTTATTCATTTTCCGGCAAAATATATGCTTACCACACCTGTGCATTCCCTGCACGACAAAGAAATTGCAAAAACGATCCGAGACCTCATTCTTTACGGCAATGAACATCAGATTCAAAGTCCTTACGGAGTCGGGGGAATCCGCGACCTTTCTTCGTTCGATCTAACGACAGAAGAGTATACCGATTTCTATCTGCTTTTAGACCATAGGCCAGAGAATGTTCCGCTTTGTGTCCGGGAATCCGGACACTATCTTCGTGCATTTCACTGTGGAGGCTACGAGACCATCCATACGACCTATGAAAAAATGCTGCAATATGCATCTGAAAACGCCTTAGAGCTGACTGGTATATTTTACGAAGATGTTCTGATTGACACGCTCACCGAAAAAAAGGAGGAAGATTATATCCTCCAGATCAGCTGTAAATTAAAAAAGGGATAGGAGAACTCCAAATTGTTCTCCCCTCCCTGTTTCTAGACAGCCTCTATCAAAAAACCTTTTGCTCTGAGCATTTCTTCTATCTCATCTAATATTTCTTCACTCTCCGCACTCACTGTATGGTAATGATAGTTTGAAGTAATATTTTTCAGTGGACTTGATTTTCCACTTTTGATGTCTTCTATAAATGCTGCCGCTTTTCTTCTTGAGTGTATGCCAAGCGGCGCTTCCATATGACCGTATACTCTGTGGTTTACCATCACATTTTCCACGCATCCTCCCAAATCCACAATCTCATACAACTCCTCCTCCGTCTGCTCATCAGTATGCTGCACCTTAAACACACGGCTGATTGCTTTTTGCGTATTCAGTATATATCCTCTGTTCGTTGAGATAATATCATAACCTGCTGTGCGGATCAGCGCAATATCCTGCACGATCACCTGCCGGCTCACACCATAAAGTTCCGCCAGCTTTTTCCCTGACACAGGTTCCTTACTCTCCTGTATCTGACGAACAATCTGCTCTCTTCTCTGCGAACCATTCACAAACCTTCACCTCCTGTTTTTGCATCACTGGTTCTATTATACTACATGAAGGTTCTTTAAGGAAATATCTAAAATTGGTGCAGAGTGTGTCAATGCTCCGCTGGAAATATAGTCTACCCCAAGTGACGTCAGGCGGGCAATATTTTCTTTTGTCACATTTCCGGAACATTCTGTCTCAGCTCTCCCGTCAATGATACGGATTGCCTCCGCCATCTCCTCTGTGGACATATTGTCAAGCATAATAATATCTGCTCCCGCCTCCACAGCTTCTTTTACCATCTCCAGCGTTTCTACTTCCACTTCAATCTTTCGCACAAACGGCGCATATTCTTTTGCCATGCGCACTGCATTCGCCACACTTCCGGCTGCCCCGATATGATTATCTTTTAAAAGGACACCGTCTGACAGATTATAGCGATGATTGTAACCGCCTCCCGCACGCACCGCATATTTTTCAAAAATACGCATATTCGGCGTCGTCTTTCTCGTATCTAAAAGCTTTGTACCGGTTCCCTTTAAAAGATCTGCAACGGAGCGTGTGTATGTTGCGATTCCGCTCATTCTCTGCAGATAATTCAACGCCACTCGCTCTCCTGATAAAAGTACACGAATGTCGCCGACCACTTTTCCCATCAGTTCTCCATTCCTCACCTGATTCCCGTCTTTACAATATAATTCCACCTTTGTATTCTCATCCAAAAGATGGAACACCCGTTCAAACACATCTAATCCGGCAATCACTCCATCCTGCTTACAAATCAATTCTACCTCTCCTGTGACCGTTTCTTTCATCACGGCATTCGTTGTCACATCTTCGCTGGAGATATCTTCTCTCAACGCCTCCAAAATCAAATGATCCACTTGAAGATCCATCGTAATTTTATTCATCCTTCTATTTCCTTTCTTATCGGTTTGCTCCAATTTTTTTTGCTGCACGTTTCGCAAATACAAGGCTTTCCAACAGCGAGTTACTTGCCAGACGATTGGCGCCGTGCACTCCGTTGCAGCTTGTCTCGCCTGCTGCATACAGATGCTCCATCGATGTCAGGCTGTCAGAATCCACCCAGATGCCACCCATAAAATAGTGCTGTGCCGGTACAACCGGAACCCACTCTTTCGTGGCGTCGTATCCTTCCTCCAGACATTGTTGATAAATATGTGGGAAATGTTTTCGTATCGTCTCCTCTGAAATATGTTCCATCGACAACCACACGAACTCTGTATGATCTTTCTCCATCTGCTCCTGAATTGCCTTAGTCACAACGTCTCTCGGAAGAAGTTCATCTACAAAACGCTTTCCTTCTTTGTTATATAACACTGCCCCTTCCCCGCGCACTGATTCTGATATCAGAAATCGTCTTCCCGGTTTCTTCGAATACAGTGTTGTCGGATGAATCTGCACGTAATCCAAATGCTCCAGACGAATTCCATGCTCTTTTGCAATTCGAAGCGCATCTCCTGTCAGATGTGCAAAATTAGTAGAATGCTTGTAAGTTCCGCCGATTCCTCCGCTTGCTAAAATCGTATCCTTTGCATGGAGATAAATGATTCCTTCCTCATTTTCAGCAACAATTCCTGCACATCGTCCTTCTTCTTCTAAAATATCCGTCATCGTAGTATACTCAAAAATCGACACATTCTCAAGTTCTTTCACTCGCTCCAAAAGTTTGCTTGTAATCTCTTTTCCGGTCACATCCTCATGGAATAAAATACGCGGCGCAGAGTGCGCACCTTCTCTTGTATATAAAAACTCCCCGTTTTCCTGTTCAAATTCCACTCCATATCCCACAAGATCTTCAATCACCTGACGGGAATTGCGAATCATAATATCGACCGATTCTTTTCGGTTCTCATAATGTCCCGCTTTCATCGTATCTTCAAAATAGCTTTCATAGTCATCCTCATCTCGCTGTACACAGATTCCCCCCTGTGCAAGAAAAGAGTCACTGCTCTCTACATCTGATTTTGTAATCATCACAATCTTTTTTTCCGCCGGCAGATTCAGCGCACTGAAAAGTCCTGCCACTCCTGTTCCGACTATGACGACATCTGTATTGATATCCATATTTCCTCCTTCACTGCAAACACGGTTATTTTGCAAGCTCCAACATCCTCTCCAATGCTTTTCCCGATTCTTCTCTTACTTTCTCTGTCACGTGCACTTCATTTTCCCCTGTCTTTAATACATGCAATACCTTTTCCAATGTGATCTTCTTCATGTCCATGCAGACAGGCTCAGTCTCTGTAAAATAAAATTGTTTATCCGGGTTTCTCATCTCTAATTCATAGCGCACTCCATTTTCCGTACAGATAATAAATTCTTTTTTGGGGCTTTGAGTGGCATACGAAATGATTCCCGATGTGCTGCCGATGTAATCGGAAATCTCGCAGATTGCTTCCGGACATTCTGGATGTGTCAATATTTCCGCCTCCGGATGCAATTCTTTTACCCGCTTCACCTCTCTAAGCTTCATGTGTTCATGCACCGGACAATATCCCTGATTGAATACAAACTCCTTTTCCGGCACTTGTTGGGCCACATACCTTGCCAGGTTTTTATCAGGAATAAAGAAAATGTGCTTGTTCGGCAATGCTTTCACGATCTGCACCGCATTCGCCGATGTCACACACACATCCGAGTGACGTTTTAATTCCGCTGTCGAATTAATATAACATACAACCGCCAAATCTTCATATGTATCACGCATTTTCTGAATGGTCTGTGCATCTGCCATATGTGCCATCGCACAATCTGCTGACTTGTCCGGCATCAGCACGGTCTTATCCGGATTAAGTATCTTCGCACTTTCTCCCATAAACGCCACCCCGCAAAACACAATGGTCTGCTCTTTTAATCCAACCGCTACTTTGCTCAGATAAAAAGAATCTCCAATGTAATCTGCTATCTGCTGTACTTCTGGATTCACATAATAATGTGCAAGAATCACTGCATTTTTTTCTTTTTTCCATTTCTTAATTTCATCAATCATATCCATGCTTTTCTTCTCCTTATGTAAACTTCCATTATTATAGCACTGTATTTTACAGGTGACAAGACACATGCTTTTACAAAAAAGAAGGATTTACACATGAATTTTTATCGATTCTGTGCAAATCCTTCCTATTTTCTCGAAAAAATATGTTTTAAAAACACATACATCACAATGGCAAACGCAATCAGATAACCAAATGCTCCCAGTGCCGGAATCCCCCAAATCTTAGGTTTCATGTTCGTTGTACAGATAATGCTGGAACTGATCAACAGCGCCATCACCCAAAGTCCCATCACAACATTTCTCACAAGTCTTCGCAGCAGTCTCTCCAACTCCATCGATGCATGCAGATCCAGATTAATCTTTGTCTGCCCCTTCAGGTATCCCTGTAAAATATCAGAGATCAGTGACGGAATATTGATTGCTTTATGAAACGATCTGTAAATTGTCTTACCGCCATTTTTCAATTCCTGCTTCCAGTCTTTTTCCTTCAGCATCTTTCCTGCCATATGTCTGGAGGCTATCTCCACCATGTTCAATTCCGGCGCAATATCAGCAAGCACCCCTTCCATATGGGTCAGTCCCCTTGCAAGCATCGTCAGTCCATGCGGCATGATAATCTTATTTTCCTTCATCACTTCCATGAGACTCATCGTCACTTTGGCAATATCAATGCTCCCCATATCGGCAGTACCATACTGTGAGAGCAAATTGCTGATTCCTTCATACAGGCAGCTTTGATCCGGTGGCTCCTTAAAATCTCCAAGCGCCATCACCGCATCCTGAATCATTCCGATATCACTCATAGCAATTCCTTCTACCGCATTTCCAATCAGTTCTCGATCACGTTCTGTGAGACGCCCCATCATCCCCATGTCAATCCAGATAATCTTTCCGCCCCGAATCTTTACATTGCCGGGGTGTGGATCCGCATGAAAAAATCCGTCATCCATCACCTGCTTGATATAGTTGTCAATCAGCTTGATACCTACCTCTTCTAAATCATATCCGTCTCTCAGAAGATTTTCTTTATCATCGACGGCATATCCGTCAATATATTCCATCACCAGCACATAGCGGTTCGTGTACTCATGGTACATCTTGGGTGCTCCAACAAACACAATATCTTTATTTCTTCTTGCAAACTCCTCCAGGTTAGATGCCTCTGTCAGAAAATTCATCTCTTCTCTTGTAACTGCCCACAGTTCATCAAGTACCATGTCAAGATCAACCATACCCTTTAAGCTAACTGGCGGAAGTAACTTTACCGCACGATGCAAAAGTCCGATATCTCTTGCCATCTTATCGTAGATCCCTTTTCGCTGTATCTTTACAACAACTTCCTCTCCATCTCTCAAGACTGCTTTATGCACTTGTGCGATAGAGGCTGAGCCAAGTGGTAATTCTTCAATCTTTTTAAAAATCTCTTTCCATGGACAGCCGTACGCCTCCCGCAATACTTCCTCCACCTCCGAAAACGACATCGGCGCCACCTCAGAGCGAAGACGCATCAGCTCATCACAATACCGCTTTGGCAAAATATCAGAATGCATCGACATAATCTGTCCTAATTTGATAAACGTCGGTCCCAAATCTTCCAAAATCAGACGTAGCTTCTCCGGGGATACTCCTCTGGTAATATTATGCTTTCGGAGTACCCCTGTCATCTCTTTCAATCTTTCTTTGTATTCCTGCGATTCCTGTCTGCCCATCTGTCACATCTTCCTATTCTGTCTAGAGCTCTTCATCCGGTTGCTGCTCAGTCTCAGATTGTTCTCCTTCCATAGCATTCAGTCTCTCCTTCAACGCTTCGATCTGTTCCGGCGTCATCTTTTCCAATAGTTCGTCCAGTTCTTCCGGAGAAGTCGGTTTCACTGACACATTCACATTCTCTTTGACCGTCTTTTTGATATTGTGCTTCAGTTCCTCATTCAATGCTTTCCCCTGCTCTACCGTTAATTCTCCTTTTTCTACCATATCATCCAATAACTCTTTTGATTTTTCCGCAGTTGTTGCTGCCGCACCGATTCCTGCCAACAATAGTTTTTTTACGCTTTCTCCAAATCCTTCCATCATTCTGTCTCCTTTCATTTTGCCATGAAATTCTTTGTTTATATAAGTTCTAACACTTTCGGGACAAAAATCAAAAGTCCCACTCCTGCTGCCATAATTGCCGCAATCAAAACTGCCCCCGCCGCTGTATCTTTCGCAAGCTTTGCAAGCGGCCTTCTCTCTTCTGTGACAAGATCTACCACCGCTTCCATCGCCGTATTGACAAGTTCCAGTGACAGAATCATTCCAAACAGAATCAGACAGATACACCATTCAGAAACTGAAATTCGAAACACAAATCCTGCCGCAACAACACATAGCATTGTCAGACAATGAATCTTCATATTTCGTTCTTTTTTGATTCCGGTAAAAATTCCTTCAAAAGCATATCCAAAACTCTTATATAATGGATTCTTCTTTTGTCCCTTCACAAACTTCACCTTCTTGTCCTAAATTTGTTTTTATTATACTACAAAAAACTCCCCAGTGAAACCGGAGAGTTCTAAAAACATCATAATCTTTATTGATTTTTTCTTTCGACTTCATATATCGCTTTGCAATCCTTCCCAACCTCTTTCCATATAAAGTTGTTTTACAATTTCTTCCAATTTTCTCCGGCTTTTCCTATCCGGTACCTGTCTGCAAAAATCTTTCACCCACTGTTCCTGCTGATCTTCATCTGTTTCCGATGGATCATAAGGTACAATGCTGCTTGTCTCATCATACAATCGCTGCAACTGTTGAAACTGCTCCCTGAACTGTCCGGCATATTTGTTCCAAATCTCCAGCCCGTAAAGCTTTAATCCCAAAAAATCAGTAATATAGTTCAATCTGTCAAGATCCGAAAATGTCATTTTTTCTTTTCCCTGCAAGATGCGCCTGTCCCTATTTCCACATAAAAATAAAAATGCAAACCGTTCCATATCCACTTGATGCACCATCATCACCTTCCTTTTTTGTGTTCCACTTCATCTCCCTTTTACAATCGATTGTATTCCTAATTTCATGTAAAATCAATAGAGAAAGTGCAAAAAGTGAGACAGATATGCAAGTCCCTTTTTTATATAATTTCTTCTAACAATCGTTCCCACTGTGCCACGATTTTGTCTAGTGCAAATTTTTGTCTGCTCTTTTCCGCCTGCTGTGCAAACTTTTTGCGCAAAGCATCTTTTTGAATGAGCAGTTCTATCTTTTCTTCCATCTGCTCTAAGTCAAACGGCGGAATCAAAAATCCGGTTTTCCCATCTTCGATAATCTCTGCTGGTCCGGTCTGAATGTCAAAGCTAATACTCGGCACTTTGTATCCTGCCGCCTCCAGAAGAACCATCGGAAGCCCTTCTGCTCTGGACGTCATCACATAAAAGCCAACATGATTGACTCCAAAGAATCTTTTAAATCTCCGCGAATCACATTCATCATCAACATACGAAGATTTTTTCTATCACTGACCGCCAGCGCCTCCTCAATCGGTACCATGTTGCGTTCACGCTCTTCATCTGCTTTCAGATGCGTCTTAATGCGCTCTTTACTGAAAATCACATCTTCCAAATCTACCTCCTGCCGAAAAATCGTTCGATAGACAAGCTGACTGCACGCAAAGAACAGTGGTCCTATAACCGGGCAGAGCACCATAACGGCAAGCCGCATTCTCCATGTCGTTTTGTTTTCCTTTGCTTTCCACAAAAAACACAAGATCGAGATCAAAAAATTTAATCCCCATATTACGCAAAACAACATTTTCTCTCTGTCCATCAGCCCGTCACCTCCCTATTCCTCAGTTCACAGTTACATCCCTGCTCTTGGAATCTTGCGATAACCCATTTTGCATTTTCCTCGCTGGTATTTGGAAGCAGTACATATAGCCCATCTTGCAGCACGCCCAGATAATCGGTCTGGCGAAGCAGCGAACTGAAGGCATGCGCGGTGTCCTCATACGTTCGCGCTGCATCTTCTATCTTTAAAAGAGAACATTCTGTCCATCCTTTACCCTTTGCATCGAAAAACGCATTCACAAGTCTTTCAAAAGCTTCCCGCTCTAAAATATTTGTATCTGCCACATATCGGTTTTCATGCAGCGCTTCCAGATAACGACTTGCACGAACTGCGGCATTTTGCACAAGAGAACCGATAATCATCAATCGGTTCGATTCTGCCAGATTCATCCGTTCCCATGGAATCCCCCACAGCATCATAATAATCTGCATCTGTTCTTCCGCATATACCCCGACCGCCATCAAGGGATACCTGTTGTCCATTGTCCGATTGATATACACGCGGCGTTCCTTCAGTTCTCCATACAGTTCTTTCATATCTGTGTACTTAATGGAATTTCCCATCTTCTTTGCAGTATCAGATGTGAAAGAAAACAGACGCGCATAGTCTCCATTTGCTACAGTATAAATTGCAGCATCGGGCGTATCCATCAAATGTGACAGCACATGCGCCGCATAGAAAAGCACCTCCTCCGGACCATATTGATCAAGTTCTGACACAATCGCATAAATTTTCCCAAGGCTGTCTTTCTGATTCACAATCTGGCGTTCAAACATATGCTTCATTCGCACATTTCTCTCATTGATATCGATCATATCTCCAAGCTGCCCGTTCAGATAACCAATTTCTTCTTTGTCCTTCTCTTTTATGTAGCGGATTTGATCCCGCATATATCCAACAACCATTCCGAGTATAAACAGCTGAGCCATCCAGACATACGTACCGTAATCCATCAGGACTTCAAATCCACTTCGGTCATACATCTGTCGGAAACAATATCCAACCACGGCAAGCAGCGCTGAAAAAATCGCCTGTTGCTGCCCATATACGATTGCAAACAAAAGCACATATAACAGATAAAAGTCTAATTTATTGTAATACGCACTGGAAACAGCCCTGTTATTCAGCATAAAAAACACTCCAAAGCAAAACAGGTTTTCCAGATACGGGATGAGCAAACGTACAATGTTTTTTATCATTTTCCACGTGCGGCTGCCAATACTTCCCCCGGCATCTTCCTTCTTCAGAAATCTCCTGCTATGTTTCTTCATGTATTTGACTGTTCTTTTTACACCTTCTTCACTTGGAACAAACACTTTGTGTGGAAATTCGCATTTATAACGCTCGGTACTTAATACCCGGCGATATCCCTCTCCCACCGTATTGTCCACCAGTTCCATTCCCGTCCCCGCATACTTTTGAATCTGTCTTGCCAGTTCCATCTGTGTAATGCTTTCTCCTGATGCAATGTTGTAAGTCGCATGTAATAGATTCTCCGCTTTGATAATCTGGTATGTAAACTCTACTGCATCACTCATATACAAAAGAGAAAATACATTTCGACTGTTCGCAGAAATCTTGCCGGTCTTTAGCGCCTCCAGCATCATCTGAAAACAAGGATTCTCTTCCTGTCGTTCTTTCTTTGGTTCCCCGTAGAGGTGGTCAAATCTCAAAACAACCGTGTTGCTCCCACTCGTCTCTCGATAACTACGGCACAATTCCTCTCCCTGCGCCACTGCCATCGTGCGGAAACTTCCTGTTGACAATTTTAGAGCGAACATAAAAAGAACTAACTCGTATTTCTGTTAGTTCATTTCTATACTTATGTATTTTTCATCGCAACACTTCCTACGATATCCGCCACATGTTCACAGGCATCCGCACATTTTTCAAGATATGTGTAAATCTCTCTCCAGGCAATCACATTTCTGACATCCTTCTCTTCCACATGCAATTTTCTCATGCTGGAAATAAACAGATCATCTTCTTTTTCTTCCAATGTATTCAATCGGATAATACTCTGTTTGAGTTCTTTAGAATGTTTGAAATTCTTAAATTCTTTCAACAGATTCTGAAGTTCTTCACAGCATTCAATGACCACATTCAGCATGCTGAAGACTTCCTCGCGCATCTCCTGTACATTGTTGATATAAACACGGATCAACACTTCCTCAATTTTATCTGTCACATCATCAATGTGATGGCTGAGCGCGATGATATCTTCCCTTTCAATCGGAGTAATAAATGCCTTCGCAAGTTTGTCTGTGATCTCGTGTCTGTGCGTATCTGCCTCACGCTCAATTTCATGAACTTCCTCCATACGCTTTGAGATTTCTGCTGGTTGAAAATCCGTCAGTATCTCTTTCAATAAATACGCTTCTTTGCATGCGTATTCCGCACATTTAATAAAATTGTCAAAGTAATAATCATCCTGTTTTTTTGACATTGCCATCTTCCTCCTTTTATCCAAACATGTACATAAATATTTTTGCCATACAAAAACTGATCAATCCACAGCCTGGAAATGTAAAGATCCAGGTTAGCATCATATCCTTTACAACCGAAAAATTAATAGCCGAAAGTCTTTTTACTGCCCCTACTCCCATAATCGCACTTGTCTTTGTGTGCGTTGTCGAAACCGGAACTCCCATCAGGCTCGAATACAGCAGACAGATTGCTCCCGCAAGGTCAGCAGAAAATCCCTGATAACGTTCCAGTTTTACCATATTCATTCCTACGGATTTGATAATCTTCTCTCCTCCTACACTGGTTCCCACACCCATAACAATACTGCACAAAAGCATCAGCCACACCGGAATTTCCATACCATTTACAGAATTATGTCCTCCCGCAAATGCAATCCCTAAAAACAAAACACCTATGAACTTCTGTCCATCCTGTGCACCATGCATAAAACTCATAGCTGCGGCACCGGCAATCTGTGCCCCTCCGAAAAAGCGGTTTGTTTTTCGGCGATCCATTGCCCTGCACAAAACAGTAAGCAATTTGCACACTGCCCATCCTGTTACAAATCCCAAAACCAAACTCAGCACAAGTCCGTACAACACTTTTTTCCATTCATCAAAATTGATTCCGCTCACTCCGTGCTGAATGGTGATTGCAGCGCCTGATAAGCCTGCAATCAGACTGTGGCTCTCACTTGTCGGTATCCCGAAAAACGAGGCGGCTGTGCTGTAAACCACAATAGACAGCAACGCCGCACACAGTGCAATCAAAGCTTCGTTTGTGTGCTCTCCAAAATCCACCATATTACTGATCGTAGATGCAACAGAACTGTTGATCTGTGTCATCACAAAAACACCGAGAAAGTTAAACACCGCACTCATCATGATTGCAGCACGCACAGGCATACATCTGGTAGCCACACAGGTGGCGATCGCATTCGGTGCATCTGTCCAGCCATTTACAAAAATAACTCCCAATGTAAGTAAAACTGTGATAAACAGCATCGGATTTCTCACGATCTCCTGCCAGAAATTTATAAATGTCATTTCCATAATCTTTCCCTCCGGCACTTAAATCTCATTTACAAAAACATCAATGTTATCGACTTTTCCGATGACCACAATGATATCCCCATGACGCAGACGGTAGTCCGACATCACTTCGATATCTGTCTCATCACCATTTTCAATAGCAATAATATTCAGTCGGTATTTGTGACGAATCTCTGTCTCTTCTATGCTCTTTCCAATCAAATGATTCGGAACCCGTATCTGACGGATTTCGACCTGATTACATAAAGAAACATAATCAAGAAAATTATTGGACAATAGCTTTTTCCCTAGTCGGAGTGCCATATCCCGCTCTGGATATACGACTTCCGCACCTATCTTTTCAAGCACTGCTCCTTGCTCAGGGCTCAGCGCTTTTGCAATGACACGAGGCACCCCTAACTCTATCACACTCATCGTTGTCAATACACTGACATCCACTTTCTCGCCAATACAAATAATGACTACATCACAATTTTGTATCCCAATTTCTTTTAACGTATCTGCACTAAGATCATCCGTTACAAAAGCACAATCTGTATACTGACGCATCTCTTTTACTTTTTTCTCATCTTTATCCACTACGATTACTTCATTTCCCGATTTTGCAAGCATCATTGCCAAAGCTTCTCCAAAGCGCCCCAGACCAATGACCCCATATGCTGTTTCTAATTTTTTTTCATTCTCTTATTTTCTCCCTTTTCTTATCCTATTGCAACTTCCTCTTCCGAATATCTCGCTCTTGGCTCTGTCCGACTCACCCACATAGAAAGCAATGTAATGATTCCAACTCTTCCTATAAACATAACTAAGATAATAACACCTTTTCCTGCTATGCTGAGCTCAGGAGTAATTCCTGTAGAAAGTCCAACGGTTCCGAAAGCGGAAACCACTTCAAACAGAAGCTGCATAAAACTATATTCCGGCTCCAATATACACATAAAAAACACAGCGATACATACAACCGTTCCCGAAAGTATCGTAATCATAAACGCTTTTGTAATATTCTGCTCTGATATATTCCGATGAAACGCATGTACCATTCCTTTCGTACATGTTCCCCTTATCTTCTGAAACATGATAAAGAATGTACTTGTCTTAATACCCCCACCTGTGGAACCAGGAGAAGCACCTATGAACATCAAAATACACAATACAAATAAACCTGCGTTTGTAAACTCTCCAATCGGGTATGTGGAAAATCCGGCTGTTCTTGCAGAAACACTTTGAAAGAACGCTCCTAGCCATGTAACGTTTTCGGTCAACTTCAATATAACCGTTCCAGCAACTATCAAAATGAAACTTGTGACAATGACCACCTTAGAATGTAAAGTCAATTTGCGAAAACGTTTTTGCTTTAACATATCCAAAATCACAAGGAATCCCAATCCTCCAAAGATAATCAGAATACAGGTTGTCAGATTCAAAAGAACATTATCCTGATAAATCGTAAGGTTCCTAAGTCCTCCTAAAATATCAAATCCTGAGTTATTAAATGCCGCAATTGAATGGAATATACTGATTCCCACTGCATGAACCGTATCGTAATCCTGGCTGAAAACAAAAAAACTTAAGATAGCGCCTCCGGCTTCAAAGCACAGCGTCATTAGCAATACCGCTTTCACCAGCTTCACGATACCCTTATAGCTTTCGATATTCAGGGCTTCTTTCACCATCATTCGGCTCTTGATTCCGATTCTTTTTCTTGCCACAAGCATAAGCCCCACGCCAAGCGAGGTTACTCCCAGCCCGCCAATCTGTATTAATGCTGCCACAATCCCCTGACCAAAGGCAGTGAAATGATCTGCTGTATCAATCGCGATCAAACCTGTTACGCACACTGCGCTGGTAGAGGTGAATAACGCATCGATGGCAGATACTTCTGCTCCATCTTTTACGGATATCGGAAGGAGCAGCAGAATCATACCAAACAGTATGACAGCTGCAAATCCTCCCACAATCATTCTTCCTGGAGGCTGATTTCTTAAAAACATACTTATCTTTTTCATTTTCCTTTTCGTCCTGTCTTTCTTTTCTGAATCCTTTCTTTATGTTCTTCCCACCATACCCATAGTGGTCCGGCTATACAAATGGAAGAATAACATCCCGAAATGAGTCCTGCTAAAAGTGGAAGTGAAAAATTCGTGATGGATTCCATTCCATACACTACGGAAACTACAAAAATAACAAATGCGCACAGAACCACAGTAAATGCTGTGTTTATAGAGCGTTGCAAGGTCTCTGTCGTACTGATATCCACCAACTCTGCCAGTGTGCTTTTATTTTTTGCTCCACTTCTGTGTTCCCTGATTCTATCATATAACACGATTGTATCGTTGATTGAATATCCGATAATCGTCAAAGTAACAGCCACAAATGCATCGTTCACAGGAATCTTAAAAATTCCAAAGATAAACAACACAATGAGGATATCGTGAAGCAGCGCGATCACCGCGGTAACTCCTGATGCCAGTCCTCCTAATGCTGAAAACCGCACTCGGATATACACTACAATAAACAGGAATGACAAAACAATCGCAATCGCTGAGTTTTTCAATGCCTTCGCACCAATATATGGTTCTATCGCCGATGTCTCCGCCGTCTCAAACTGATTTGTATTTCCCTCATTGATCGTATTCAGGATCTCTTTTTGTTGTTCCGGTGTCAGTCCTTTCTTCCCTGATAATGTAATTACCAGATTCTTTTCCCCTGTAGCCGAATTTTTTGCAGTCTGCACATTGACATTTCTGTCTACAACATCCTGAACCTCTTTTTGGATCTTTCCGGTATCAGCCTCTCCGCTATATGTATATCTTAAGATGACTCCGCCGGTGAACTGGGTATCTAATTTCATTCCATTTACCGAACTCCAAATCAATCCAGCCATAAGCAGCAGAACACTTGTCAGGAAGAAATATTTTTTTGTTTCTGCAAATTTCAGAATCTTTTTTTCTTTCTTTTTGCGGAACCATTTTTCCTGATTGAAGATCTTATATCTTATAACCGAATTCAACATATATCTGGACATCCATACACCTGCAAGCAGATTGATGATAACTCCTGTGAGCAGTGTATATCCAAAGCTTAGCATCGTGCCGGAGCCTAGCACCATCAAAATTCCAGCTACTACAGCCGTCGTAACATTTCCATCCAAAACAGATGAAAAAGCACGCTTATATCCATTCTTTACCGCCGTTCGGACCGAATTTCCTTTTTTCAGCTCCTCACTGATTCGCTCACTGATAATAATATTGGCATCCACCGCCATGCCCGCTGATAAAATTAACCCTGCAATTCCGGGCAGTGTGATTGTATACTGCGGAACCGAAATAACCAAAACCTGTAGTGCTACCTGAAATGCCAGTGTCAGACAGCTGATCACTCCCGGAAGGCGATACCACGCAATCATAAACAGGCAAGTCAATACCAATGCAATCTCAGCAGCCAGTGCCATCGCATTTAACGCCTTATTTCCAAGTGTCGGGCTGATTGTATTGTAATTGGTCGTCTCCATTGAAAACGGAAGCGCTCCTGAATTAATCTTATCGGAAAGATTCTGCGCTTCTTCCTGTGAAGCCATCCCTGTAATTTCAGCTTTCCCGCCTGTTATTTTTGCATTGACAGTCGGATTTGAAATCAGCTCTTCATCCATGTAAATCCCCATAGACTGTCCGACAAGCTTCTCTGTCGCATCTGCAAATTTCTTTGCACCCTTACTCGTAAATTCCAGCTCTACGACATACCGATTCTGTTGATCCACCGCCACCTGACTTTTGGAAACATCCGCCCCTTTCACATACACTGTGTTATCTTCTCCTCGAAATGTCAACTCTGCCATCTCTCCAAGTTCCTGAATGGCGGTTTCCGGATCAAAATCTTTTTCATCTGATTTCCACGGAAATCTCACAATAATATCTCCCGCCTTTTCGTCCACCGTTACTTCTCTATCTAAAATATTCTGTGCATCCAATCGGGTCTCTATTACATCTCTTGCCATTTCCAACTGTTCCTTAGTCGGCTTTGTTTTTAACCCCGCCGGTTCAAAGACCGCCTCTACACCTCCGCGAATATCGATTCCAAAACGCATATCGCGAATTCCTTTGATACTGTCTCCGCATCCAAAGATTGCCAGGCACACAAAAAAAGCGATTACTACAAGAGCAATCCAAATATGTAATTTTTTATTTTTCATTTTCTCGCTTTCCTTTTTTACTTCTCTCTAATCTTTAAAGGCAAAAGCAAGTCCTCTCTTTTTTCCCATCCTTTTTGAGCAAAACACTTTGCTCCCATAGGAACCTCTCAAAGGGGAATGAATAGAATTGAATATACGACAAATAGACTCTCTTCAGACATATGCCCAAAGAGAATATAAGAATCACAAAGAATTCAATTGATAATCGCTGAACACTCTTACGCTGTTCAAACTTTTGAGCAGAAAACGCTTCTTTCCGATTTTCCGAACGCAAATAACTATCATGAAGAATTTTCGCGCCCATGTCATCTGTGTACTTTGTTTCTGTTCGTATGCTTGAAGTTGTTCTCCCCGCATACGAATCCATATCTCGAAACTGTAAAAAAGAAGGGAGAAAAAGACCGAATATTAAAATCAAAACGGTTACACCAAAAACTTTTAATTTATTTTCCATTGTCTTCTCCTTTCCTATCTTCTCAAAGTATATTGAGATTAACACTAAACCAACTATATGTAAATATAAAAATTTTCTTAGATGCAGCATCTACCTAAAAACCCCTTACGCTTTCATTGCGTAAGGGGTTCTGTTATTGAAACTAATTAAGTTTCTACACCTGTTCTATACAGTGTATTACTTGTTATTGATAGCAGCCTGTTGGGTGCTATATGACTGGCAGTACACCATCCATGTAGGAATTGCATTATCTTGGGATTTCCCCTGTATTAAAATTGTCACTTTCTTCGACTTCGTTTACCTGTCCTTGATATTTCATATAGAGTAACAATCACTGTAATTCCTTGTAAAAAATACTCAAATAACTTTTCTCGTTTCATTTTGAATCCTCCTGTATTCTATCATCTCTAAAATCAAAATGCAAGTAATTGCTACTGCCATTCCTGTTCCAATCATAACGTATTCCATATTTTCCCTTTCCTTTTTCTATATTTGATATTAATCAAAAACTTCCCATCTGAAAAGGCTGATACACCATCCATGTATCAGCCTTTTTCAAATTAGTATAATAACGAATCATAAGATTGCGGATTAGGATATTGCTCATTCCAATCATATCCTCCATGCATTTCATTCGGATATATTAAAGGGTCTTTTAAAGAATCTCCATCTTCAATTCCAAATTCCCAATCCGCTTTAAATTCTTTTCCATTAATATCGGAAAATCCTTGAATATTAGTATTGATTGTTATAGTATCATTTTTATTCACATTTGTAAAATCCACTTTAAATGATGCATCTTCACCATAATATTCTCCAAAAGTATAATAAATTTTATTATTTACAATTTCTGTTCCTGGAGCGTAGATAAGTTCCTTAGTGAATGGAGTGTCTCCAAAAGTATTACAAACGGCATTACCACCTTCTCCATCACCAATTCCTAAATATCCAGTAATATTACAATTTTCTAATGGTTTAGGATAACCATCTTCCATTTTTGTAACAACACAAGTATTTGGAGAAATATTATCATAATTAAAAAACGTTTTTGAACTTTCTTGACTTGTTCCTGAAATGTCATCACTCCACTCAGAACTTTCAGTTCTTACAGTTACTTTCAGTTTAGTTAACTGGAATTTAATAGAATATTCTCCATAACACCCAGTAGTTAATCTAAGTCTATATACTTCTCCATTTTCGTATGGATTTCCCAAAAAGTAATTCTGACATCTAGGCATAAATTCTCTTTCAATCCATTTAGGAAATACATCATAATATTCTTTAAATGGTTGATTATTTTCAGTATTACTTGGACCATCACCAAGATAAGCACCTGCATTTTCATCGAAATCGTTATTAGTTTCTTCCACTAACGGTTCTTCTTGAATTTCTTTATCATCCTCTTCAACTGCCTTTTCTTGTTTCTTTTTAGGTTCTTCTGATTTCTTATTGTTGTTTCCACATCCAACCACCGATGTTATAACAATAGTTGATAATAAGAAAAATATTAACACTGTTTTTAATTTCCAACTAAATTTTCTCATAATAAACTTTCCCCTTTCTTTTCTACAAATAGTAATTTAACACCAATTTATATTCTTTTGTAAAGTGTTATTTCAAAATTTACGAGCATATAACGTATCGCTATATGCTCGTAATGCTTATAATTCTCATATATTTTTCAAATTAAGTTAGATAAACTTCCACTATTCAATTAATTATCCTTATGCATAAGGATACCTACACCTATTGCCACAGCAGTTGTTAATGCAGTAATAACTACTTCTTTACCCGCTTCAACAACAAATTCGGCTACTTTCTGAGTTTTGCTTTCTTTTTCTTCCTCTTTCCAAACATCGTTTTTACTCACCTTATCACCTCTTTAAAAAATCCAAATTCATTCAATTTAAATATTGATGTAACCTATTTAGTTCTTGAACCCCTAGCAACTCCAGAATCACTGCGTTTTCTTCTCCATTGACCGTTTTTATTTCTACTTCTCGTTTGATTCATTGTTGGTCCTGTTTTTACTATTGGTCCACCTGTTTCTCTTGGACTAGGCATACTCCACCCCTCCTCTTATCGCAAAATTAAATATCTTACAAACTCTTCTCTTTAATTATAGTCGTAATACGACTATTTTTCAATAGTCGTGACAAGACTTTTTATAATTAAAGAAAAGAAGAGGGGCGATATAATAAATGGTATTTGAACAAATCAGAAATCTCAGAGAAGATAACGATAAAAAGCAACAGGAATTGGCTGATTATCTTAATATAAAGCAAACAACCTATTCCAAATATGAATTAGGAAAAGTAAATATTCCTATCGAAGTTTTTATGAAATTAGCCGACTATTACGATGTATCCGTCGATTATCTTCTTGGTAGAACTACAAAAAAGAAATAGGCAATTTCCATTTTAATGATTGACGATATTATTTCCAATTATCTTAATTGCTTCTCATGCGGATACATAATTGTAATTCCATAATCATTCGTCACTATGTATAAATCCGAACACCATTCTATTTTTTCTGTTACAGGAAAAATGTCTTGAAACTCAGCATAACTCTTTTTCAAATTATGTTCTTTCAAAATCGTTTCGTAGTCCTCTGAATAGTTTTCTTCTACAAGCAAAGCCACATATCCGCCATCAGACTCTAACGCTCTGTCCACACCATAGTTCTCGTCTAAAATATGAATAATTCTGAATATCTCCGCTATGATATCCTGCGGAATCTCATACTCAGAACAGTACTTCTCGATTTCTTCTTTTTGTTTAATCGTCCAAAATTTTTTAATCATCTTTTCACTCTCCTATCGTTTTCATGGAATAGATAGCATACACCTTTCCCTGTCTGTCTAAAAATTCCAAGTCATAACTAACCCATCTCCTATTCTCATTCATTGGGTGCTTCTTGTTCTTAATGTCGATTTGAAGAAAATTATTGTCCGGAATCCGAACTAAAGTATGGTCAAGATTCAGTTCTTCCAAAATATCCGATGTATCATCTTGAACAGGTGTCAGGATGATAGAAATATATCCATTTCTTCCTATATCCTTATTCTCAAGTAATTCCTCAACGGTGTTTAAAATCTCCAACGGAATCTCATTGTTAGTCAACAACGGATTGACCTGTTTTAACATTTTCAACGCTTCCCACGTCTTGATTTTTATGTTCATGCTTTTCTGCCTTTCCTTTCTTTTTGGCTGTATTCGTCACTTTCTTCTCTTTCTCTGCCTTATCCTGTTTTTCATTCTGCACTAAGGCACTTAAACTTTCTTTTAATGGGTAATCTATCAAATTCCATTTCTCTCTTGGATAATGCAATCCTAAATAGAGCGGATGAACCCCGATACTTTTCATACTGATTCCCTCTACAGAAATACATTTTACATTCTTATCAAGTCCTTTTTCTTCCAACATAGACAATAAATCTATTTTGACATTGGTTGTTCCTTTATGTGTGAGCAATGAATTTCCCCATGCAATCACAATATCATATGCCTTTATATCCTCCTCTTCTAAAATCTCCTCTATATATGCAAGACTGTTTTCTTGTAACTCGCTGACACTCGGCTTCTTTGTAATAACATTTGCATACAGATTGACAATCCGCATTTCTTTCCACCCAAAATCATTCACATGATTTATCAAGTGCATAGTCGATACGTCTAACACTCCACAGTTCTCTACCGAAATAGTAGGGTACAACTCTATCACTAATGCTTTCTTTCCCTCCTCTCCCCATTTTCGTCGAATCTCATAAGTGCTTTTCCCATCATCTGTTCCTACTGCCCAAATGTTCATATTCACTTCTCCTGTAATCATGCTCTTTCCTCCTAAAAACACGCAAAAAAGGACTAATAGATTTCTCGCTCTATTAGTCCTTACCTCTATCATTCATATTCAATATTCCTTATTATCAATTATACGAAATTGCTTTTACAACTTCTTAATATATACTTCTACAACTAAGTCTTTCCATTGCTTTGCTCTGATGAAATTTCCAAAAGACTTCCGATATGCTTTGGCTTCTTTAAATCCTAAGGTGAATCTATCCATCAACACATACTGTTCTTCTTGAAATTGCATTTCCATGTCATAATCTTCCTCTTTTAAATACCATTTGAAAACACCTTCTTCTGTTGGAGTAACTCTTTCTACAATAGCCTCAATCAGTTCGCCACTAATCTGTTTCTCTTCCAAGTTGCAAACCTTATCAAGATATTCTTGTATCTTTTGTATTTCTGCACTCACATCTACAGGCTCTATCTCTTTACCATCACATTGTAGTTTCTGTAAAGAAACTTCCACTTCCTCAATGCGTTCTGTAATCAAACTATATTTCTTCTGATATTGAATTTCATCTATCATATCATCAAGACGCATATCAACAAGATTATTCTTCCTTTTTTTAAGCCTGTCTAACTCCCTTTGTAACTTTTCTACTTCATACCGCTCTGAATATTCCTCCTTATCGACTGTATAATGTTCTTCAATCGTTCCCATCAGTTCTGCAAGAGAATCTTTTTGATTTTTCCACAACCTTTGAAAGATTGTTTTTGCCATGAAATCAAGTTTCCATTCACAGATAGACGGAACATCACAACGACCAGTACCGTCCAAACCATTTTTCACATGAAAACTTCTTTTCCGATTTACCACCTGATTTCTGCATTGATAACCGTTACTTTCCTCTCCGTTTTTATTGACTCGCCATGTATATTTTTTATAAGTGCTTCCACACTCACAAACAAGCGTTTTCACCCATTTATCCGTTGCCATAGGTTTTCCACGAGTCCTCTCTCCAATACAGATTGTCTTTTTCGCTTTCAAGGCTTGCACACGATTCCATGTGTCCTCTGAAACAATCGGTGGAAAATTCCCTTTCACATATTCATATTGGGAACGGTCTAAAATGGGTACTCTCCTATGGTCTAAAAAACTTGCTGTATAAGATTTATTATATCCTATATACCCTGCATATGTCTTGTTATTTAAAACACGATGGACGGCACTCTGTTCCCAATTATATTCTCCATTTGCTTTTTTTCGGTGCAATTCTATTAGTTTACTTGCAATCGCTTTTACACCTAACCCCGATAGATACAAGTCATAAATCAGACGAACTGTTTCCGCTTCTTCCTCTATGATTTCATAGGTGTTTTCTACTGACGTTTTCCCTTTGACTAATTTGTATCCTAAAATATTTCCATTACCAAAAAGAACCCCTTTTTCTCTTGACGTTTTGTGTCCTGCTAATACCCTGTCACTAATATGCTTTGATTCTTCCTGTGACATAGCGGACATGATTGTTAATCTCAGTTCCCCATCTGATTCACAAGACCAAATATTGTCATTGTAAAAGAATACCTCAACTCCCATGTTTTTTAATCTTCTAGTATAGTCCAAACTGTCAAGGGTATTACGGGCAAATCTTGAAACCTCACGTGTACAGACAAGGTCAAACATTCCTTTTGACGCATCTTCTATCATCTGCATAAATCCATGTCTTTTCTTTGCCTGTGTTCCTGATATTCCCTTATCTACATATACTTTGACTTTCTCCCAGTTCGGATGGTCTTTTAAAACAGATTCATACCATTGAAGCTGATTATCTAATGCGTTTATCTGTGCTTCATGCTGTGTAGATACTCTTCCGTAAAAACAAACTCTTACCTTATCATTTTGATTTGTCCTGTATCGGTTGCTTACTGCTCTTGAACCGAGTTTATATGCCAAATTATCCAATTCAACTCAACTCCTTTACCTCATACTGTTTCCGTACTTTTTTATAGGTTGAGTGATTGATTACTTGATGAACCAATAACATTTTTAATAAAAGCACTTCGATTTTTCTATTGAAATCGTTGTTATTGTCCTGCATACTGCCTCCTTTTCTTTCATTTCAATCACTCATAAGAATAATATACGTTTCAAAAATCCTATTCTTACAAGTGATTGGAACGTGGAGTCCAACCGCTTGTGCGGTGGACTCACGTTCTAATTCTTTTTGAAAAAAATTTCTGTTTTTTAGCGACGTTTGCGAAAGAACGCTTCATCTTGCTTTTCCTTACTGATGATTCTCACTTTCGCAACTGTCGCAAACTTTTTCATTATTCCTAATAGTAATTTCTTTGAAAGCACCTACGTTTGCAATATGATATGTGATGTTGTATTCCGATTGTAAGTTGCTCTTAATCTTGCTTAACCGCTTACTCAAATGATTCGGTGTCTTAGGCAGGGTACTGCTTACAATCCCATTTTGATAAGCAATTCTTGACAGGTCACAAAGAAGTCCTGTAACTGAATTGACATATTCTTTTTCATGGCTCATCAATTCCAACAGACAGCAAGCAACAATGTCCTCATCTATCGACTGTCTGTTCACATTCTTTTGATTTTCCCACAGCAATGATGATACTTCGGATTCCGTCATATGCAATACACGTCCTACTTTTATGCAAGCAATATGAAAATCTGCCAAACGAATTTTTTCTTTCACAGTTGTTTCCTCTTGGTCGAACAAGGCTTCTGACAGAATAAGGAAAACACACCCTAGAATCTTCGCTCTGTCTTTTTCAAACGCTTCCCAAAGTTCCTCTTCACCTTTGATTTCCTTTGATGATATTCTGTCTAACTCAAGAATCAAAGACCTATCCAAAAGGTCGGACTCTTTTGCAATCAGAGATACACCATTCATTGCTACTAATGCCTTGATATCCATTACAATCTCTTTTGTGTTGTGATACAATGCTCGTTTTGTTACAGATCCACCTGTTACTGCTCTCGCAATGGTATCCGATACATTTCTGCTGATGTTTGACAGATTATCAAGTGTGACAAAATATGTATTCGACAGACGCAACTCCAATCCATCAGAACCTTTTGGCAACCCACATAAGTCACTTTTCTTCGGGTCTATCAATCGTTCCAATTTTCTCATGGTCGTACTCTTAGAAGAACCTTTCTCCCCTGTAAGTATTAATAATGGGTGTGCAATCCGCAATCCCCAAAAAGCAGTTACGAGATATAAAATCAATAGTTTTTCCTGCTTTTCATTTTTGAGGTTAAAATGCTTATGGACTAAAGGAAAAATATCCTGCACGTCCACTTTCCATTCCGGCTCAATCTGATTCTTATAATCTGAAGAATGCCTGAAGAACACATGCGAAATCTTTCCAATACAGATTTCCGTTTCTGTCATCACAATACACTTGCCTGTTTCTCTTTCCAGTTCATACGCATACAGATTTCCGTCATTGTAAATCCTATTGGCTGTCTGATAGACTGTTGTATCTGTGACTGGGTGGATTTCAAGGTATTCCTTTAGTGTTTGAATTTGCTTGCCACTTAAAAACAGACTGCTCTCTTTGTAAAATAATGTACGCAATGCTTTCTCACTGGCTTCCAACGGGGTAAAATCCCCGTTGGCAAGCAGCATCTTTTCTTCTGTGTCAAGCCTTACGATTTGAATCTGTTTCTTATCTAGCATAGATTCAATGTTTGAGAATAATTTTTTCATAGAAGCCAACCCTCTTTAATATAAAAATTCCTCATCATTTTCATCATCGAAATCATCTCCCCAGTCATCATCTGCTTCTGTTTCAATGTAGAAATCAAGTTGGTCTACATACCAATTTGAATCTTTTCCTTGACTCATGGTTACAACACAATCCCTTCCAATTAAATCGTCTGTTTCCATGTTTCCTTTACGGTCTAGTAACTCGTTATCGATTAGGAAGTTCCAAAGCAAACTTCCTTCTGTTAACGCTAACGGAAATGACTTCATGAATGTTTGATTTTTTATTTCATCGAGTTCAACAAAAATCCACATTGTTCCTTTCTTCTTGTTAACTACTACATCGCGTACAACCCCTTCATATTCTTGATTTTCTCTTAATTTTAATTTCCGAAATTGTAATTCCATTTTGCTACCAAACAAAGGAATCCCGGAAATCCCTTTGCTTTCCTCTCTTTCTTCATTTATTTCTCATTGCAATGAAATTTGTAGGTAAATGTTTATCTGTCCTACATCTAGAATATATCACTATATTAAAAAAATGTCTTCCAATCATTTCTCTAACTTACGTCCCTTAACAATCCCTTTTTGCACCCTTATTTTAAAAGCAATCTTTAGAAAAAGTCACTTCATTTTGGGATTTATCTAACATATATCTTAGCATTTTTTAGTATTTTTATAATTTTCTTTAGATTTTATGATATCATGTATCTAAGGAGGAAATAAAATGAATGATAATTTAAACTTACTTAGACTAATATATGAAGAATTTGTTCTTGAACCAGTTGAAGCTATTGACATATTCTGTGTCTTAAAAAGAGAAGAAGGATATATGCCACGAAAAATCAAAAAGTTATTAACAGACGAAGCCTCAAATAAAGGCTGGACGGATAAAGAAGCCAAATCACGAATCAAATCATTGAAGGAAGATACAAATAAATTTGGTGTTCTCAATAGAAAATACCAGCGTTCTGGCGTCGTATCTTTATTTAAAAACTACGATAGTTTTTTAAAAGCATTTTTAAAACGTTTTCCATCTCCACAAGATGTACACCTTCCATTTTATGCTTGGGATGATGAAATTCTATCTCTTTATATAAAAATTGTATATGAGAAAAAGATTGCCTTATCTACAATACAAAAGGCTCTTTCAAGTTATCACGTTCCTAGCCATTTGCACTTTTTAACTTCTTCTGCAAACCTTAATTCAAATAACTGCCATATCTTTTTATGGTTCATTCGTTTTTTGAAATTAGAAGGAACAAAATTTTCTCATATATTACCTCTGAGATTTGAATGTAAAAATGATTTTTCAACAAATTACAAAACTCTAAATCTCTATCCATATGATAAATTTACTAGTGAAAACAATATTTATAAATTTTTAGAACGATGTGTTCCTAAAAATATCAATTTAAAAAATACTATTTTTCTAATTGTAGAAAGCGAAACAAAAGTGGAATATTTTAAAAAAGTTTTTCTAACTACTGAATATATTCCTAAAGCACATTTTGTATTTTTTAAACCTTTAAAAGATATGAAAGAATTAGCGTCCCTTAGCGGTTGCTATGAACTAGATGTTTTTCTTGGTTTGTACAAACCTATTTATAAAAAAATCCGCAAATACCTATCAGACATAATTCCTAATACAACTAATCCAGCTACAGTTATAAGAGATATAAAAAAATACATGACAAAAATTTAAAAAAAATTTTATATCTAATTTTCGATTATCCGCATAAACACTATACTTTCAAGTATT
>OFMJ01000400.1_pt1 | contig 47842 bp, 43 predicted proteins | sample 1541801 | NCBI WGS metagenome assembly OFMJ01 (sample SAMN04209234, study PRJEB22552) | human gut metagenome | biome: gut; material: feces | host: Homo sapiens | place: USA: Oklahoma
GCTTGTCCGCTCTTTCGATCAATTGGAAAATGTCTTCTCCATTATAATGCGCGGTATGTATTCCCATACTAACGGTCAATCGTTTTGATATCTTTGATTTCTCATGCGGAATATTTTTATCTTCCAGATTTTTCCTAATTCGTTCTGCTATATTTTTCGCACAATCTGCAGTTGTATCCTGAAGCAGTATGACGATTTCTTCTCCTCCGTATCGTATGATCAAATCCTTTTTTCCAACAGAGGCAATTAGAACCTCTGCCAACGTTTTGATTCCAACATCTCCCTGTACATGACCATAATAGTCATTGTACTGCTTGAAATAATCAATATCAATCATAAGCACAGACAAAGGCTTATCTAGCATCTTCTTTCTCTTTTTCCTCATATATTGCGCCAAATACTCACGATTGTACAATCTGCTCATGTGGTCAGTGTAGCTCTTTTTCCGCCATTTCATCAGCAAAAATACGGTATCTGCCAATATAATGATCCCCACCAGACTAATGACTGTAATGACGATTCTTCTTGTCCGATTTTGTTCCGTCAAAGAATAATAGTGATAGACCTTTTCCGAATATTCTATATAATCAGCACTTAACTGCTGATTTTTAAGATGAATCAGCTCCGCATATTGTTCTACTTTTTCAATATATGCATCTTTATCATCTTCCTGCATATAAATATCTGACATGTCATAGTAAACACCCTTTTCAAGCCCTAGTCCTGCTTCTGATGAACGTACAGCAATCTGCTTATACAGCCTTAACGCCTCGTCAAATCTTCCTTGACCTTTATATAATTTTGCATAAGAATAGTCTAAATAAATATCTTTATGTAAGGAGTACTCCACGTCATCCGTTTTCAACAGTTCCTTCGCTTTTTCAAGTTCACTCTCTGCCTGTTCAAAATCTCCCGCATTCATGTATAACTGCGCTCTCAGATTTGCCTGTAGAATTTCGATATCATCTCTTTGTACCACTTCTAGTTCGGGAATCAATTCGTCCATCTCTTTCAATACAGAGAGAACTTCTTCATCCTCTCCCAGTTCAAGATATGCCGACCCTTTATTCACCAGAACAAGGCTTGTTTCCGCCAATCCATTCTCTGCTTTCCCTTCTTTGGAAATCTTCAATGACTGATCATAATATTCGATTGCCATTTGATATTGTTCCAATGCATAAGCATTGTCGCCTAGCACCGCCAAAAACTTCGACATATATTTGGAATGATTTGGAATAAGCGGATATGCATCCAACAGTTCAATTCCTCGCCAACAATATTGTAAAGCAGCGGAATAATCCTCTTCTGCCGCATATAACTGTCCAATATTTCCATATAATCTTACTTTACTTTCATTCGTTAGTCCCTTGGTATCTGTCACATATGTCTCCAAAAGTCTGGCGCCTTCACCGTTATCCACCTGATTTTCTAAAAATAGAGACACGATCCTCCAGCACAAATCCATATCATTTCGATACTCTTTGGATGCAGCCATATAATCCAGAGCCTTTTGGCTATTCTCTTCTAAGCAGCCTGTCTCTCCTTCGTATTGAAGAGATTCATTCAGTAACACATATGTATATATTTTAACAAAACTATCATCTTGTTCCCGAAGCTTTTCTGCTGCTTTCGTAAACTCCTTCACTGATGTCTGATAATCCTCCTGTGCATAGGCAATCACTCCTGCCAAGAAATCACGTTGACTGCTATCTTCGGAAGATTGAAGATATGTTTTTATCTCATCATATTGTTCCGTTTCTAATTTCTGTCCTTCTGCGATAACTTTTGCATAGTTCAAAAGGGGATTTTCTTCATGCCCATGTTGTTTACTGATGCAAAATACACTTGCCGATAACACCAGTATCCCAACTATCAACAATCCGATTTTCTTTATCATCTTTATTTCTCCGGCACAATCTCAAGCCAGTATCCATCCGGATCCTCAATAAAATAAATCCCCATTTCCGGATTCTCATAGCAAATACATTCCATCGCTTCATGTTTTCTGTGGGCTTCTTCCATATGATCTGTTGTAAATGCCAGATGAATCTCATTATCTCCTAAATCATAATGATCTTTTTCCCAATCGCGAAGCCATGTTAGTTCAAGCTGAAATCCTGTCTTCCCATCGCCTAAATAAACAAGAATAAAACTTCCGTCTTCCGCTTCCTTCCTGCTTACTTCTTTTAATCCCAGTGCCTCTTCATAAAACCGAATGGATTTGTTCAAATCTTTTACATTGTAGTTATAGTGTGCAAACTGAAAATTCATAATGTTTCCTCCTAATGCTTTTCATAATTATTGCTGAAATATTTCACCCTCATAAGAAATCTTCACAACTCTGTTCCGGTCCGGACTATCCAGATGTTCCTCATACCAACGGCTAATGATCTCCGGCTCTCCCCAAAAATGCATCGGGTACACTTGTACTGCATCCGCCAAATTCAGAAAATAGTCCATACCCAAAGAATAATACTCTTCTTGACGTGGGTCAAGTGGAATAAATGCCGCATCTATCTTTTTCCCACGAAGCGGCTCGATATAACTTCGGAATTTTTCATCCATATTTTGATTCCACTCCTTTGATTCTTCTTTCCAATACCAGTTGTTCAGATCTCCTGCGTGATATATGGTTTTGCCTTCTGCTTCCACCAAAAATGCAACACCCTCATCCGTAGAACGAAGTGTATGAACCCGTATACCTTCTGCGGAAAATTCTGTATTCGGCTTCAAATGCACGCTCTGTTCTTTCACATATTCCGGTATCCTTTTTTTCCAAATATCACTGGAAAGAATAAACGTCACCCCGCCTGATTCTGCAAGCCGGAAAATCTCCGGATTAAAGTGATCCGAATGCCTGTGACTTGCAAACACAAATCCTCGCTTTCCCTTAGGTAATACCGGAATTTCTCCTTTATAATAATCAAACAGCATCCAAGTCTGCTCCAGTTCCACCATAAATCCACTATGACCAATATACGTAATTTTCATATACACTCCTCCCAAAATAATATCATCCATAAAGCTATTCTCTTATATAAAGATATATTGAAATACATTAAATAAATATCCAACGATCACAATTCCAACTGTACAGATCGCCACAAAAGTTCCAAGTAGTCTCGGTTTCACTGCTTTTCGCAACATAATCATGGATGGAAGACTCAGTGTAGTAACTGCCATCATAAAGCTCAAGATCGTTCCAAGCTGTGCGCCTTTTGCAAGAAGGGCTTCCGCGATTGGAATCGTTCCAAAAATATCCGCATACATCGGAATGCCTACCAATACTGCAAGTATCACTCCAAGGGGATTATTGTTTCCAAGAAGCATCTCAATCCACTCCTTTGGAATCCAGTTATGGATCGCTGCTCCGATTCCCACACCAATTAAAATATATGGGAACACTTTTTTGAACGTAGTTTCTACCTGTGTTTTTGCATATAACAGACGGTCTTTCTTTGTCAGTTCCGGTGACTCTACATTGATTCCCGGCGCATTTCTGATAAATTCTTCCACATATTGTTCCATATGCGATTTTTCAATCACCGTTCCTCCAATCACCGCTACAACCAATCCCAGAACTACATACACAATAGCTACTTTTCCACCAAAAACACTCATCAAAAGCACAAGACTCCCCAAATCTACCATCGGTGACGAAATCAAAAATGAAAATGTCACACCCAGTGGAAGACCTGCACTTGTGAATCCCATAAATAATGGAATTGACGAACAGGAACAAAACGGCGTTACCGTTCCAAGAAGTGCTGCTGCCATATTCGCACCGATTCCATGAAACCGCCCCAAAATCTTCTTACTTCGTTCCGGCGGAAAATAGCTTTGAATATATGATATCACAAAAATCAGCAAACAGAGCAAAATTGTGATTTTTAAAATATCATAAATAAAAAATTGGATGCTCCCTCCTAATCGTGAAGTAACGTCAAGTCCTGCTTCCGTAAGTCCATTTCCTATCAATTCTTTCAACCATTGCATACCTAAGACTTGATTCTGAATAAAATTCCATATTATTTTTATCAATCCCATAACTTCTCCTTTCCAACGTCAATACATTCAAACTTTTCAATATGTTGTCTAAAAAAGAATTCTGCAAAGCAGAACTCTTCCCTTCGGTGGTTCGCGAGCGATATCTTCAGCTTCGCGAGTGTCGCATCCCCACACGAACTTTTGTTTCTATTATTTTATGAGACGCATAATTTCGTCTTTTTTCGCAGTTCTTCCGGAGATGACCAGCTTCCCGTCAATCATGAGCGATGGCGCTGCCATCACTCCCAGTTTTACGATTTCTATCAGATCTTCCACCTTTTCTACCGTTGCATCACAACCGGTTTCCTGCACTGCTTCCAATACATTTTCATACAATTTGTTGCAGGTATCACATCCCGCACCGATTACTTTAATATTCATCATTTTTCCTCTAATTCTTTAGTTTCATTTCACTTCCTACACATTCCTTCCATGCGGACATTATGCTTCGGATGACCTGAGGTCCGATTTTGGAAATAAATACCAACTGGGACTTTTCAAATGTTTTCGACTCTTTATAATCAATCAGATTTCCTACTACATCTACCTGCGTAAAGCCTCTATCTGCAAGATTGCAGAATCCTTTCACACGATGCACATCCGGTGCAATGGTTTTCAAAAACTCATTCATCTTTTCCTGCTCCACCTGACCATCATATTCCATGAATACAGACTTCGGTTTTGTTTCTACGGAATTCGTTGTATCTTCACACTCCGCCCACTGATAAACTAACAAATCTTTCTTTAAGAAAGAATAATCCATCTCGCCATTTGCGCTGCGTATAATCTCACACACTGGATTGATCTTACGAATCTTATCTTCCACCTGTCGGATCTGTTCTGCATCCGCAACATCTGTTTTTGTAATAACCGCTAGATTACAATGCTTCAACTGACGGTATGTTGTCTCTTCATCTTTTACCTGTTCCAGGAAATTCACTGCATCCACAAAGCAGATAACTCCTTTGAAATCATATTCTTTGTTCGCCGCAATTTTTGCCGCTTCCAAGATTTCCTGCACATTGGACGGATCTCCCCAACCGGAACTTTCCACAAATAAATATTCAAAATCCTGCTGCGCCATCTCTGCCAATGCCTGCACAAAATTCAATTTCAGACAGGAACAGAAAATGGAACCTCTATTGATCTCTACCATCTGAATGTCATCATTGCGAAGAATGGTTCCGTCAATTCCCAGTTTCCCAAATTCATTCTGAATAATTCCAATCCGATGTCCCTTTAACTCTTCCAGCATTCTTAAAAGCACCGTTGTCTTTCCGGAACCTAAAAATCCGGTCAAAACATATAATTTTGTATCTGTTGCCTGCATCATTTTCCTCCTTATATCGCTATACAAAGCTTCCGGCTCCGTCAACTGTCCGACTGTTTTACATATTTCTTCCATCTTTTCTTTATTCAAAGAATAGTGTGTCCATTTTCCTTCTTTACGCGGAATCACTAAGCCAATATCACTCAGAAGCTTCATATCATGAGATAAAGTCGGCTGTGTGATCTGAAACTCTTCTAATATCTTACAAGCGCATAGCTCGCCGCCGGATAACATGTGGATGATTTTCAAACGTTTTGGATCCGAAAATACTTTAAAGATTTTCGAATATTCCGCATACTCTATTGCCATCGTATTCCTCGCTTTCCTCATACATTGATTCTTTTCTATATGTCAAATATACTCCTCATATAGAACTTTGTCAATATGTTTGCTATATTTACTTTTTCTCATAATTTATGCTATAATAATAACCGTTTTTTATACAAAGGAGGAATATATATATGAATTTTATAAGGAAAAACTGGAAGGGCTTTCTACTCTGTCTCGCAATTTCAGTTCCATGCTGGTTTCTTGGACAGACATTTCCAATCATAGGAGGTCCGGTATTTGGTATTCTCGCCGGAATGGTCATCACACTATTCATAACAGATAAATCTGAATTCCAAACCGGTATTACATTTGTATCGAAAAAAATTCTACAGTATGCCGTCATTCTTCTTGGTTTTGGATTGAATCTTTCCGTTATTCTGGAAACCGGAAAACAATCTCTGCCAATTATTATAGCAACGATTTCTACTTCTTTGATTATCGCATACCTGCTTCACAGACTCTTGCGGGTTCCGGGGAAAATCTCCACACTTGTTGGTGTTGGGTCTTCAATCTGCGGTGGCTCTGCGATTGCAGCAACCGCTCCGGTTATCGATGCGGATGATGAAGAGGTTGCACAGGCAATTTCCGTTATCTTTTTCTTCAATATGCTGGCCGCACTTTTATTTCCATCACTGGGCGCCTTATTGGGATTTTCCACGACAAACGGAGAGGCATTTGGTATCTTTGCCGGAACTGCCGTTAATGATACTTCATCCGTAACCGCAGCAGCATCCACATGGGATTCTTTATATGGACTTGGATCTGCCACTTTAGATAAAGCCGTTACCGTAAAATTAACCCGTACACTTGCAATCATACCAATCACGCTTGTACTGGCTTTCATGCGGACACGCAGTTCCAAGAACGAAGGGAAAAAGATTGAATTCAAAAAAATTTTCCCAATGTTCATTCTCTATTTCGTGCTGGCATCTGTCATCACTACCGTCGCTACATCTGTCGGAGTATCTGCAGACATATTTACTCCGTTAAAAACGTTAAGCAAATTTTTCATTGTGCTTGCTATGACCGCAGTAGGTTTGAATACCAATATCGTCAAATTGATCAAAACAGGTGGAAAGCCTTTGACTCTCGGTTTCTTCTGTTGGATCGGCATTACAGTGATAAGTTTGCTCATGCAGCGCCTGCTCGGAATCTGGTAAAAAAAGCGGAGACATATCATATGCTTTGATACGTCTCCGTTTTTTATTGACTTTGATTATTCAATTCCTTCTGTTTCAATAATGAACTTCACGCTTCCATCCATATCATCTGCTTTTCCTGCATAAGAATCATAGCTGCATTCATCAGATGTCAATGCATCTACTCTGTCAAGAAGTGTGCCAAGAAGATCGTCTGCCGTTTCCTGCAATTTCTTGATTCCTTCATCATTAAATTTCACGGTTCCGTCTTTCAACTGAAGTGCTCCGCTTTGTAATGCTGAAATTCCGGATTTCACTTCGCCGCTGGCCGCCTTCAGTGTTCCGGCTCCCGATGCAAGCTCGTCGGTTCCTGAAAGCAGTTTTGCCGCACCTTGCCTTAAGGTTTCACTATTCATAGAAAGAGCTGCTGATCCATTAGATAGCTCTCCTCCCAGTGTTGTAAGCCCTGAACTAAGCTGTTCTGTTCCTCCTGAAAGTGAGTGAACTCCATCCACAAGTGTAGATGTATTTTCTCTTAACATTTCTGCGCCTTGTAGCAGAATCGGATTTGCCTGAGAAAGCGCATCCAGACCTGTCTGCAATGCATCAATTCCTTTTACGGCTTCCGGGAGACTGTCTGTCTCCTTATCCAAAGTTCCCACATTAGAAGAAAGTGTTCCGATCGCGCCATTCAATCTTTGCATACCTGTGTTTAACTTGGAAACCGCTTCTTTCAACTCTTCCATCGGTGCTGTCGGAATATTTTCTTTCTGTGCAGCAATCTGATCCAACTGCTTATTCATTGTGTCAATCTGCGGTGTAAGACCATTGACAGCCTTCTGAACAGATGTAAACTGTGTCTGCATATCAGAAACCATGGTTTGAAGTTTGCCAAAGTCCGGTGTCTGAATATCCACATTCACCTGTGGAGCGTCCACTTTACTTAAGGAACTCAAACTTCCCGTATCCACTTTCGCTCCGGAAAGTTTCTTCACAGTAGCGGAAAGCGCATTGGCTGTTGCGGTATCTCCTGCTGCATTTGCTTTTGCAATCTGTGCATTTAACTCAGCAATTGCAGAATCAATCTGACTGTTTGATGTTTCTGCAGCGCTCTTCACTGCTGCAATCTGATGATTCTTTTCTGTAATCTGATTGTTCACTTGATCTGCAACGCTTTTACTTGCTTCATTTACTGCACTTTGGCATGCAGATTTCATTCCTTCAAGCTGCTTTGTAAGTGATTGAAGATTTTCCATCATCTGCTCTCCTGCACGCATCATCTTCTCGGTCGGTTCTAATATCTGTGACTGTACCGCCTGAGACATTGTTCCCGCCTGTGCTGTCAATTTTTTACCGGCTGCTGTCATCTCATCTACCTGGTTCATCAAAGTTTCCATAGATTGTAAACTCTCGTTTAATTTCTTCGTTCCTTCAGACAAAGCCTGCGACGCTGCATAAATGTCTTCGGAGGAGCTTCCTTTCCCGTCTACCGCTTTGTTCAAAGCAGTAATTGCGCTCTTAATCTCTGTCAGTCCATTCTTCAATGTTGTAAGCTGTCCTGCTCCTTCTGCAATCTGTTCCTCACCGGCCACATAGGATTTCACTCCGTCTGCCAAAGATACGGTTCCATTCGTATAATCTTCTACACCTTTTACTACTTTATTGACCCCGTTTACATACTCTGTCACTTGACTATTCAAAGCACCGTCTTTTCCCATATATTTTTGGATTCCGTTATTTAGTGTGTCAGCACCTTTTGTATAACTGTTGATTCCACCGGATAATTCAGAAACTCCGCTTTTCAATACATCAATACCGCTTTTTAATGTTCCGACACCTTCGTCAAATTCACTGTAACTTGCCCCAAGTGTATCGGCTCCTTTAGAAAGTGCTTCGGATCCATCCACAAGTTGAAGCGCCGCATCTTCCAATTCATCTAACGAAGATATCACAGAATCCAAATCTTCCGTATCATCCAGATTCATGTCTTCCAAAAGATCAGAAAGCGCTACGGTAAATGTAGGATCCATAGAAAAATCTGTGACATCTGCTGTAATTTCAAGACTTTCAGGAAGGCTGATATCTGCACCTATTTCCTTCGTATCAAGACCAAGGCTTTCCTTTAAACCCGGCATTCCAACGCCAAGTACAATGTTTCTTTGCCCGTCAGAAATTACTTTTCCGTTATCAATTACAACATTAGAGAATTTTTCTTCCGGAAGGATCAACCCTGTTACCATAACAAACGGGCTGTAAATTTCTTCCTTTTCCCCATCAATCGTTGCTTCCTGTTTTGCATGGTTTGCATAATCGATCCGGATCTTTAATTTTCCACTTTTTCCTTTTAAATCTTCCGGAGCAGTTTCTTTTCCATCCAAATAATACGTAAATTTCACTGAAACCGGAAGTTCTTTCTCACTCGTTCCCTGATAATAAATGTCTTTCCCATCCGTCTGCCATGTTACGTTGCCATTTGAATTTTCAAATGTCTCGTCACCTTTTACATTCTTGATTCCATCAAGTTGGGACTGGTCTTTCAACACATCTTCAAGTCCGGCATTCTTCAGCCAGTCTGATACCGTAATCTTCGTCTCACTTCCGTCTGCATTTGCATTTACATAAACCGTCTCTTCTTTCGATACCACAGCATTGCTATCAGCTGCATATACCGGCATTGTTCCCATAATTCCTGCCATACCAACCGCAAGGCCTGCCATCATTTTCTTTCTAAGTTTTTTATTTCTGTTCATGGTGCTTACTCCTTTCTTTCAACGCCTTCAATTCAGGGCTCTTTCCAAAAGTTGTCATAATGATCGGTTTATCAAAAATCATAAACATAGCCGGGAGAATCAAAATTACAACAAACATACTGATCAGCGCTCCACGTGCAAGCAATGTACAGATAGAACCTATCATGTCTACCTTTGAATACAATGCCACTCCAAATGTTGCGGCAAAGAAACTAAGCCCACTGCTTATGATTGATAACATACTTGTTTTATGCGCGATGGAAATCGCCTCCATCTTCGCTTTTCCTCTTAATCGTTCTTTCTGATACCTGCTTGTCATCAGGATCGCATAATCCACTGTTGCTCCAAGTTGTATCGTACCGATCACAATACTTGCTACAAATGGAAGGCTCGTTCCCTGGTAAAATGGAATTGCCATATTAATGAAAATAGCAAATTCAATGACTGCTACAAGGATTACCGGTAAAAGGAAGGATTTGAATACAAGCAAGATAATAATAAAAATCGCAATAATGGAAATGGTATTCACCGTCTGTAAGTCCACATCCGTTACATCCTGCAAGTCTTTCATAAGCGGGGCTTCACCAATCACCATCGTACTCTTGTCTGCCGCTTTTACAATCTTGTCGATCTTAGCAATCTGTTTGTTCACTTTCGGTGTAGCAGATTCATATTCGGAACAGACAAAAGCCAGTTCGTAATTATCACTTTCCAGCATTTCCTTCACCTCGTCCGGAATCATGGAATCCGGAATTGTAGGACCAAATAAGGAATCCATGCTGATGGTCCATTTCACACCGTCTACCTCGCCAATCTTCTCCATCATATCCCGCTTTACTTTATCATCCATATTTTTATTCATTAGAACCATATGAATGTTACTCATTTCGAAATCTTCTGCAAGTTTTTTGTTCGCTACATTTCCCGGAAGACTATCCGGTAAAGATTGTGCGATATTGTAATAAATCTTCGTGTGATTATTTCCATAAACTGCCGGAAGTAATAAAACCAGAAAAATAAGAATCCATGCTTTATAATGCTTTGTGATAAAAGCAGAGGATTTATCTACTGATTTTATCAACGGTCTGTGCTGTGTTTTCCCAATCGGTTTATCAAAAATCAAAATCAATGACGGTAAAAGCGTCACACAACATAGCACACCGATCACTACACCTTTGGCCATAACAATTCCCAAATCTTTACCGAGCGCAAATGTCATAAAACAAAGCGCCACAAATCCGGCCACAGTTGTAACAGAACTTCCCACTACAGATTTAAACGTATTTGCAATCGCATGCCCCATGGCACGTTCTTTCTCCCCGGGAAATCTTCGTTTATTTTCCTCATAACTATTCAGAAGGAAAATGGAATAGTCCATCGTAACACCAAGCTGTAATACTGCCGTCAGCGCCTGAGTAATATAAGAAATCTGTCCCAAGAACAGATTGCTTCCCAAGTTGTATAAGATGGCCGCCCCGATACTGATCAGGAAAAATACCGGAACTAAAAATGATGTTCCTGTAAGCTCCAACACAAGAAATGAAAGTATCGTCGCAATTACAACATATATCGGAAGTTCCTGAAGTGAAATGTTCTTGATATCCGTAACAATTCCCGTCATTCCGCTTATAAAACACTGTTCTCCTACTACTTTACGCATCTCGGTCACTGCATCCATCGAATTGTCCGAAGATGTCGTATCATCAAAAAGTGCCAGCATCATCGTTGCATCCCCGTTAAAGAACGCAGTTCTCAAATCTTTCGGTATCATATCCACCGGCAAGGAAATATCTGCCGCATCATCATACCAAAGTACATCTTTCACATGCGGAATTTTACTGATTTTATTTTCCAGTTTCTGCACGTCTTTGAGTTCCATATCTTCTACTACAACCATGGAAAATGCTCCCATTCCGTACTCATCCACCAGAATGTCCTGTCCCTTGACAGTTTCCAATTTTTCCGGCAGATAGCTTAGAAGGTCATAGTTGATCTTTGTCGCTGCCATTCCGAATATCGATGGAACAGTTAGCAGAATACAGATCATAAGAATGATAACTCTGTGTTTTGCAATCCATTTTCCTGTTTTGACCATTCTTTTTCATCTCCTCAAATCTTTTCTACACTAAACATCATATACAAGAAATGACTATTAGTCAATACCCAAAATGAATTCCGGTCATTTTCTTGACAAAATAGCATTTTTCGGCAATAATAGTAAATGAATATAACACATTCTATTTTCTGACCACGAATTATCCTTGACAATCAGCAGGAGGCATAAACATGGGAAAAATTGATATCAAGAAAAAAGTAAAAGAGAACGCTCTTTTTCAAAATGCGTTTGACCTTTTTACAAATAAAGGATTTGCTAAGACTACAATTTCTGATATTGTAGAACGGGCCGGGCTTGCCAAAGGAACTTTCTATCTATATTTTAAAGATAAGTATGATTTGAGAGACAAGCTCATCGTCCATAAAGCAGCACAACTTTTTACAGAGGCTCATCAGGAAATTTTAGATCAGTCTGTAGAAGGATTCGAAAACCAGATTCTGTGTATGACCGACTACATCATTGACCGGTTTAAAAAAGAACATAATCTTCTGCAATTTATTGCAAAGAATCTGTCCTGGGGCGTTTTCAAAAATGTTTTCGGTAACTCAAATGAAAAGGAATCTGTACCGTTTTACCGTTATTATCTTCACTCTATGGAACAGTATCAGATTACCTGCGAAAAGCCGGAAATTATGCTTTTCACCATTATCGAGCTGATTGGCTCCACATGCTATAACTGTATCATTTTGGAACAACCGGTTACAATGGACGAATACCTTCCATATCTTCATAAATCCATATTAAAAATTGTGGAAGTATTTACAGAAGATAATATGACATAAAAGAGGTGATAGACGCTATGATTTTTGATATTATTCTAGACGCAGCAAAGGACAGCATACGGCTTCTTCCGTTTCTTTTCCTTGCATTTTTGATACTGGAACTTTTAGAGTGCTATTCTGACAGGCTAAATCAGAAAATGTTAATCCGCTTTCGAAAAGCGGGACCTTTTCTCGGTGCTCTGCTCGGATGTATCCCGGAATGTGGAATCCCCGTACTTGGCGCCAATTTATTTGCTGCTTCGTTGATTTCACCGGGAACATTGCTTTCCGTCTTCCTTTCTACATCTGATGAGGCAATACTTGTTTTATTAGGGACAACAAATGGATCTTCTATTATTCCAAAGCTTCTCTTTGTGAAATTTATCATCGCCGTTATCGTTGGATATAGTATTGATCTTTTCTTTGCGAAATATTTTGAAACCCCAAAGAAAGCAATGACCGAATCACATACTTGTAGTTGTTGCGGTCATAGTTCCCATATTTTCACACACGCATTGCAGCATACACTAAGTTTATTTTTGTACATCTTTTTATTCACTCTGGCGCTGAATTTTCTTTTGGAAATCATCGGTTTTTCCAAACTGGCTTCGCTCCTTTTGAAAGATTCTCTGTTTCAACCGATTCTGACTGCGGTAATCGGGTTGATACCAAGCTGTGCTTCTTCCATTCTGCTTACTAAGCTATATGCACAAGGAATCCTCAGCTTTGCATCCTTCATATCCGGCCTTTGTGCAAGCACCGGTGTGGGACTTGTTGTACTTTTAAAAATATATCCGAAACAAAATATATTCCGAAAGATATTGGCAGCACTTTTGATTGCTTCTACCGGAGCCGGAATCATTCTATCTTTGCTTGGATAATAAAATTTACTGAACTGTAAAAGGGAGTCTTCTCCCTCTACAGTTTAGCAAAACTATTTCTTCTTACTTTGCATAAGTAAGAGGAATCTTCTCTTCAAATTGGTCACTGAAATGTGTTTTCCCATCTTCTGTAATAAATACTGCCTGCGTATCCGGCAGACTATTGATTAGTGCAAGTCCCTGATCCAGCCCCAACGCAAAACATGTAGTACTCAGGCCGTCCCCATCTACGGATTCTTCCGATATGATCGTTACAGACACCAGGTTATTTTCATAAGGATAACCATTCTTTGGATTCAAAATGTGATGATAGATTTTCCCATCCTTTTCAAAATATCGTTCATAAATTCCGGAAGAAACTACGGATCGGTCTCGAATTTCTGCTGTGGCTAATGTTTCATTCCGTTCTGCAAAAGGTTTCTGTATTCCCACATGGAAAGCGTTTCCATCCGGATGTTCTCCAACACAGAGTACATTACCTCCCAGATCGATAATGGCACTTTCTACTCCCTTTGATATGAGAAATTCTTTCATTTTGTCTGCAATATATCCTTTCGCAATGGCTCCCAACTCAATCCCCATTCCTTCTTGCTCGAAACGAATCCTGTTCTCTTCTAATTTTACTTTCTCGAATCCCACGCGGTTCACTGCATCCGAAATATCCTTTGCATCGGGAATCACTTTTTCTCCGGAAGTAAAATCCCATAGAGAGGAAACCGGTTCAATCGTAATGTCAAATGCTCCTTTAGATAATCGACTGTAATACAGACCTTTTTCAATCAATTCTGCACACTCATCAGACAAAATATAATATCCGTCTTCCTGTGGAAGCGTTCCTGCATTCAACTTGTATATTTCACTGTCCGAACGGGTACGGCTGAACATTTTCTCATATTTATCACAAAGATCCATAACCTCATTCAGCACCTTCTCATCTTTTGAATCATAAATTGTCACTTTCACAATGGTGTTCAACTTAAAATCTGTAGTTGTGATCGGCTGTTCCTGATTTTGCTGTTTTCCATAAAGAAAAACAAAAGACAACAATACAATAACCGTAACAATTGCCATCCCTATTTTTCTTTTATTCTCTATTATTTTCTGCATCTTTAACTCTGTCCCTTACTTTCAATTGTATTTCTTTCTGCAGATAAATCATATTTTATCTCTACCGGCGCAGCAACCCCTCTACTTCTCACTTGTTTTAGAAAATCTGTACCTTACTTGCCTCTTCGCATTTCAGTTCTTTTTTCAGATCCACAAAATACTGGCGTTGTTGTTTCTGAAGATATTTCCCAACGAATGGTTTCATATAGAATTTCTTGGCTGTCACACTTTCCGTAAAGTCCAGTGTTGTTTTCTCTCCTTGCGGATAAAACTTTCCAGTCCAAGTGCCTTTTATGTTTTCATTTTCCACTTTAAATTCCCAAAGATGATACCGTTTCTTTTTTGTAATTTTAAATATAGTCGGAATCCCTTCTTTAGAATACTCGATGAATCTGCTGTTATCAATTATCTTGATTCTGTCGATATCACTTCTCCATTTGTAATTAGATAAATCTGTCACTGTGTCCCACACTTTCTCAATCGGACAAAGGAACGTGACTTTGATATTTGCAGTTGACATAAGAACACCTCCATTTTCATTTCGTTCTTATTAGCATTTAACATTGTTCCTAAAATGAGTATACCATATTTATGTTCTGTTGTATTGTTAAGATTTATTTGCCGGTTATAAAAATATGCAAATCCAAAGTCTACCTTTGAATCTGCATATTTTCGTCTACCTTATTCGTATATCCCGTTGATAACAACTTCGAACACCGCATCTTTTCCATTCAATTCTTCATTTCCATAATTGTCCGGGAATGTTACATTTACTTCCACGGTATCTCCTACATGGGCTCCGATGAGTTGTTCTTCAAAGTCATCGATATACTGTCCGGAACCTATGGTAAGATCTGTTCCTGCTCCGTTTGTATTTCCACCATCAAATTCCACCCCGTCCACAGTTCCTACATAATCAATATTTACGGTATCTCCATTTTTTATCGCAATGCTTGTATCTGTCGAAAGCGTGTTGCCTGATGTATCGGAATCTTCAGAAGTATCCGATGAATCTGCCGAAGACTCACTCCCTGCGCTTGTTTGATTGCTGCTGTCCGCACTTTCATCCTTTTTGTTATCATGATGAACTGCAAGCCAGATTCCTACGGCGACTACCGCAAGAATAATGAGCATAGCTGCAAAGGATTTCACTTCTTTTCCTGAAAAATGAATTTTTTCTTTCTCTTCTGCTTCTTTCAGACGTTTCAGTGCTTCCCGGCATACGTTCTGTTGCATAATTTCTGCCTTATTCTTTGGCTTCTGTCTCAAAACTTGTTCCAGTGTACTTACCGGTGTATTTTCCTGAATATCCATCGTCCGAAGATTAAAACCGTTCCTCTTAAGGAAGCGAAGTCGTTTCACCCCATCCTTTTGCTTTGCAGTTTCTACCAGAAATCTAATCGTTATCTCCGGCGGTATATAATCCACACTTACACATTTTGCAGCCTGAAATACATGCTCATCCGCATCTGCAAGATAACACAAATATTGATTCCCCTCTGCAGTTTTCAATACTTTTTCTGCCATTTGTCTGCAATCGCTCAAACATGCCATCTTCATCAGCCATGGAAGCATTTCCTTATTTCCCAAATCAAATTTTCTGCCATATTTTAAGAATACTTCCTTCATAAATGTGCTGTTATGATAATTGGTCATATCCAAACGGAACATTTCTGCCGTGAAGAACTTTATCTGCTTTTCCAGCTCTTTTATGATATCATGGCTTTTCAAAGCGATCATATCTGCAATCAGTTTTTCCCGTTCTTGTTCATCTTCAATTTCAGAGAGAGCATTTTTCTTAAGCAGGGCAAGTACCCCTGCCCTGTCGTATTTTTTTATTGCTTCATATAGATCTGTTTGCTCCGTATGCACCACATCACCTCTTTTCTTCTAGTTCTTATTCATTCAACACAATTGCATTGACCGCCTCTATCAAATCTACCACATGGCTTCTGTCAAGAAGAGCAAGCGGTTTCCCGTCAAGCACGGCAAGACAACTGCTTCCATTATACCGGTAAAGTTCTACCGTCACTTCCGGATATGTTTTATTATCCAAGTGAATGGTCAGACCGATTTCTTCTTTTTGCGATGGTTCTTTGTCTGTGAACTTAGAAACGTTCAGCCCGGATAATGCTGTCTCGAACTTATCCGCTTCTACTTTTTTATCATTATAGTACCAGACAGTTTCATCGTTTTCTTTCTTGGCCGTCAATGTATAATCATTTCCTTCCAGAGAAATATCTATCGACTTGATATCCTCAATATTTGCCGTAAATACTTCTTGATGCCTCAAATCATTATAGTCGGCTTTCATAAGCGCTTTGTAATCTTCTCCGGATATTTTGTAAACGATCTTTGAATTTCCTACCCGTGCATAAGCTGTAATCTCTTCTTCATCAGAATCTGATTGTGCCGCTTTTTTCTCTTCCGGATCCCGTGAAATATGAAGTACAAATTCTTTGGCTTCTACTTTCTCTTTATCATTGTTTTTCACTTCGTATTCCATAGTCATTGTAAGATCCGGTTGATCCAAACCATATTTTGCCAGTTCTTCATCTGTGGCATGGTACGTCATATATTGCCCAAAGTTCAAATTGGTTACAGTATCCAAATAAGCCTTTACATTCAATGTATCAAGCGAAAGAAGTTCACTGCCGTCTTTCATGAAATACACATCATCCTTACAGTATGTTTGCTGACTATCCTCTTCATAAACGATTTGGTAGTTTTCTTCTCCTTCATACTGAATGGCTTTCGTCTCACTAAGATCCGGAATTGTGTCATTCTTTATCATGTCTTTCAATTCCAGATTAAAACTTTCCAAAGGATCTTCTTTCACCAGATATACATTCCCGTCTCCAATAGAAACATATCTTTCCGAATCCATTTTGCTGTAATCCCCTAATTTAATTTCATAGGACTTATCCTTTGTTTTGATATCAATGGTACAAAGAGGGTCATCTAAACCGTATTGTCCATAGTCCTTTACGTCTTCAATGACAAAGGACACACCAAACTCTTGAAATGTTTTCAGAAGTTTTTTCACCTTTTTCTCATTGACCGGAAATGACTCATCTTCATCGTACACCCAGGAATCCTCTTTGTGAAATGCAAGTTTCCCTTTCTCGTTTTCCCAGGAAAGTGAAGTCACATCATCACTGTCAATATTCAAAATGACTTTATCACTATTTTTAATCTTCTCCTTTTTTTCTTCCTGTCTGCTGACAATGAAAGTCAGCAGACAGACGGCAGCCAGAATTCCAAGGAGTATATACAACTTCTTAGCCCTTTTCATTCTTTCTCCTCCTTCGCACAATTACTACAATACCTGTAACAATGAATGCAAGCGGGAAGACTCCAATCATCATTGTCTTTAACAAGGATGAAGTAGACTCGTCAATTGTCAGGTAATTATAATTCAATGACTTGCTACGGATGGAAACCGCATCTCTTTCTCCTACAAGCGAAGATAATGCGTTCATTCCCATATCCAGGTTGGCACCGGATGAATAAGAATTATACATATCTTCCAGGAATAACGAAGAGGAGAACCATACAATCTGTCCATCATTATCTGCATCAATAGACACTGCCAATGTAAACGGTCCATCTGTATCCCCATCTTCTTTCTCATAAGTTTCCAGATTATAACCGGCCTTCTTGCTGAAAGCTGTGTCTGATGTTGTCAGAAGTTCCGTTACACGTCCGGCCGTATCCTTTACCGTGAGTCCCTGTGCAATCGGAAGAATCGCATAGTAATTCTCTTCGATCAGAGGATCTGTGATATCACTGCTTTGCAGATCCGGCAGAAGAATATATGGCTGCTGGAATGCGTAGTGTTCCCGATCTTCTTCTACTACGATTCCATCCGTTGTTTCTACTCCATAGTCGGACAGAAGGCTGTAAAGATTCGTAAGGCTTCCATTTTCTGTCGGTCCTGCTGCCACCATCATTTTTCCACCATTCGCTACATAATCTGCCAGTATTTCTTTTTCCTCTGCGGAAATGTCACTGGTTGGGGCGTAAATGAGAATTGCATCTGCATCTTCCGGAACTTTATCTTCATTCAGAAGGGAAAAGCTTTCCGTCTGCATATTTTCACGTTCAATCTGCTTGCTGAACGTCTCTGGAAGTTCTGCTTCCCCATGTCCTTCCAACACATAGATTTTCGGCAGTTTATCTGAAATCACATAATCAATCGCCGAAGTGATTGCCCCTTCCCCATCAAAAGAAGAACTTGAGGAATAGCCGGTTGCATCTGTCTGTGTCACATAAATATCGTTATAGCTGATATAACGGTTTTTATCGCCGCATTCCACTATCAAACTGTTATTCGGCACTTCCTCGGAAGTATATTTATCTGTAAATGTCGGATAAACATCCGGATTTTTCTTCACCACTTCTATGTGATCTGACAAACTCTCATACTTTTCAAGCAGATTTTCAATTACGTCATCTTCCTTGTCAGCCTGAACGATCCAATAGATTTTTACGTCCTTCTTCAATGCATTCACAACTGCTTTTGTATTACTTGTAATCGAATATAGTTTTGTAGAACTGATATCATATTTTGTCAAGTTTCCAGGCAAAATGGATGCCAGCACATTCACTACAATCAGAATTGCCAGTACAATGAGGGTTACAAGCAACGAATAGGTTCCACCTTTTAGAGCAATACGGTTCTTATTTTTCTTTTCCATTAGTTATACCTCCTTTTCTCAAGGGATTGCACTGTAAGGAATAAGAAGAAAATGATCACCGTCACATAATATATAATGGCTGTCATATCAAATACTCCGTTTATAAATCCATAAAATCTTTCAAACAGGGATAATTTGGTCATAATATCCGGCAGCAAACCTTCAAATACAGAGCTGTCCACATAATATGTGATTCCCAGTGCCGCAATCAAAACGATGCTGACAATATAAGCCAGATTTTCATTCTTTGTGATAAAGCGAATCAGTATTCCGATCAAAATCGCAATGACCGCCAATGCGATCACTGACCCTAATGCTGTAGAAGACACATATTCCGCTAAAGTTACACTGTAATAATTCAGCAAAAGAATCGGAATGGTAATTCCTGCTGCAAATCCCTGATTATCCACAAGCGATGAAATAAATGTTCCGATTGCAATCAGGGCTGCTCCCATGATAAAAAATGCAAGAAGCGATCCATAAGAAGTCAGAAGATATACGTCTCCAAACTTTGCAAATATGGCCGGATAAATTGCTACGATGCACAATGGAATCAAATAGACAATCAAAAGAGCCAGATATTTTCCCATCACAATCTCAGATGTCTTAAGCGGCAGAGAGTAAAGAAGCTGATCTGTCTTCTGCTTCTTTTCTTCCGAAATGACACGCATAGTCAATATCGGAATGAATACTGTAAGCCCCAGACATACGAATCCAAGTACATATTCAAAATTTGCCACCGCTGACTGGATATTATACAAAAGTGCTCCAAGCCCTACAAATGCCAATAAAAAACCACTAAATATGTAGGCGGTTAACGAATGAAAATATCCGGATAATTCATGTTTTAATACTGCGATCATTCTTCTGAATCCTCCTCTCCATTTGTTACTTCACCGGCATTTTCCGTTTCCTCGGTTTCTTCCGTTTCCTCGGTTTCTTCGGTCTCCTCAGCTTCTTCCATTTCCCCGGTTTCTGCAGTGTCCCCGTTATCTTCTGTCAATTCAATGAACACATCTTCCAGATTCGCCTTATGAGATGTCATTTCCAAAATTACCTTTTCTCCTTTTGCAAATGCCAAAGAAATCTTACGGCAAAGCTCCCTGGAATCAATTTCATATCCTTTGATTTCAATCCGCACAAGTCCATCCTCTGCTTCATCACACGTCCATTCCTGAACTTCTTCGATTGTAGACAATATTTCTTCTGCCTCTTCTTTCGTTGCTTCTGCTTTGAAAGAAATCGCGTTGGATGCCATCAATAATTTTTCCAGATTTTCCGGCTCATCAAAAGCAACCAGCTTTCCCTTTGCAATAATCAGTACCTTTTCACAGATCGCCTGTACTTCGGAAAGAATGTGGGAACTTAAAATCACCGTATGCTTTTCTCCCAACTGTTTGATCAAATCACGTATTTCAATAATCTGTATCGGGTCAAGTCCAACAGTCGGTTCATCCAAAATGATAACTTTCGGGCTTCCAAGAAGCGCCTGCGCAATCCCTACCCTCTGTTTATACCCTTTGGAAAGATTGGAAATCAGACGTTTCTTCACATTTCCGATCTTCGTCTGCTCGATCACTTCTTCAACTTGACATTTCAATTCCTTCCCTTTGAGTCCTTTCGCTTCTCCTACGAATTTCAAGTATTCTTCCGGTGTCTCATTCATGTAAAGCGGCGGTTGCTCCGGAAGATATCCAATCAGGCGTTTTGCATTTTCCGGCTCCTCGAAAATGTCATAGCCGTTAATCTTCACCACTCCTTCTGTCGCTGACAAACATCCCGTCATAATATTCATCGTAGTGGATTTTCCTGCCCCATTCGGCCCCAAAAATCCATAAACATGACCTTCATCAATCTCAAAAGAAAGATCATCTACTGCCATGAAATCACCATAGTATTTGGTTAAATGTTCCACTGTTATCATGACAAACCTCCTGTTCCAATATAATTTCATTTCAAATCTCTGCTATTATAAAAAAAGAACCTGAAATGAACCTGAAATAAGTTGTGATGAATATGTGAAAAGGCATGAAAAAAGTGTGAACTTACGTCCACACCTAATACAAACCTTATACCACACCTCTTTTTTGATTTCTAAGACATCTCCTCCATAGAGTACCCCGCTCCTCTTACGGTTCTGATTTCCACATTTGCCCTTAATGCTTTTAATTTCTTTCTTAAGAAACCGATATATGTCCAAACTACGTCTGCGCTATTATCCGTTTCCTGACCCCAGACATTTTGCAGCAAATGCTCTGTCGAAAAAATGAAGTGCGGATGCTGCATAAAAAGTTCTGTCAGTTGATATTCTTTATTATTCAGGCGAAGCGTATCTGCTTCACTGGAAATCTCATAACTATTACAATCCAGTTTTAAGTTTCCCAAAGTCAGCTCTGCTCCCACATAATTTGTACTTCTCCTTGCCAAAGCTTTCACTCTTGCAAGAAATTCTCTTTTGGAAAACGGTTCAGAAAGATAATCATCCGCCCCCGCTTCCAGACCGGACACCCGATCCTCAATGTCTGCTCCTGATTTAAAAAGCAATACCGGAGTTGTAATTTTAAGCCTACGAAGCTGTTCGAGAATTTCTATCCCGTCTATCTCCGGCAGTAAAGCATTCAGCACGATTACATCATATTCGCTGTTAAGCACAGCTCCAAATACATCTTCTCCTCTATGTACTGCATCCACAAGAAAACGATTTTTCTCCAGAAGACCTTTTAGTATTTCTGCAAACTCATCCTGCTCTTCTGCAATTAAAACTTTCATACATCTTCCTCCTTTCCCACAAGTATATATGGGAATTTTGAAAAAAGTATGAAAATTATATCATTTTTCTGTGTACCGCAAGCATCCTTCCAACTCCAATAATTTTTTCTTCAACTCAATCCCACCTGCATATCCGGTCAGACTTCCGTCACTTCCGACTACTCTATGACATGGGATAATGACCGATATCGGATTATGTCCGACGGCTCCGCCTACGGCCTGGGCTGACATTCTTTCTTTCCCTCTTTCCCTTGCAATTTGCTTTGCAATCTCTCCATATGTGATAACTTCTCCATATGGAATCTCACTTAAGATCTTCCATACAGCCATTCGGAACTCACTTCCCTTCGGAGCCAGCGGCATCTCACATATTTCCGGTTTTTCACCTTGAAAATAACGGTTTAACCATTCTTTTGTTTTTTCAAATATGGGAAGATTTTTCTCTTCTGTATCTTCCGATAATGTTGCAGCAAAATACTTCTGACTCTCAAACCAGAGCCCCGTCAGATTCTTACCGTCACTTGCCATCGTCATCTCACCCATAGGCGATTCATATTTCCAGATATATTCCATGTATTCTCCTTTCCGGTCTGCGCTTACTTTTTCTTCTTTGGCGCATAATCCTTCATTCCTTCAATTGCTCCATTGGAAACCGCCCATAAATAAAGGCTCGCAACACTTCCATATGGGCTATAACGTCTTCGATATTTTTCAAATAATTTCTTGTCTATTTTTCTGTGATGATACACCATGCGTAGTCCTCTTTGAATTGCCAGATCATCATAACTTAAGACGTTCTGCCGTTCCATGCAGAATAAAAGCAACATCTCTGCCGTCCAGACGCCGATTCCCCGAAGTGCGGATAATTCCCGAATTACCTCTTCATCCGTTTTCTCCCAGATTGCTTCCAGATCAAACTCACCCTCCTGTACTTTCTTTGCAAAATCTAATATATAGTCTGCTTTCCGAAATGAGATTCCGAAACTCTGCAATTTATCTGCTCCTGCATTCAATACTGTATTTGCATTCACTTCTCCAAGCTGCTCCTGAATCCGATTCCAAATGGTTTCCTGTGCCTTTGTAGAAATCTGCTGTCCTACAATCTGATGGATAACCGATGAAAATAAGTCCGGATCTATTTCACGGTCAATATGTCCAATCCGCTCAATAATTTCACCCAGTTTCGGATCTTTCTTTTTTAAATATTCAGTCTCTTCTGTTCCATATCTGAAATACAACGTCTCTCACTCCTCGCAAATATTCTAAATATACCCTTCAATTCCTCGCACACTGACTTCCCCGGCATTTAAGCTTTCTCTGTTTCCATCTTCATATTCCACTTCCAAAGAATAATCTTCATTTACACACAATGCATATGCCCTACGTTTCGACTCTCCCGATATCACACAGACTTCTTTCCCCGTTGTTATGCAGAATTTTCGATACTCTTCCAGATATGTTTCTTTTTGCGTGAGAAATCCGGAACTCATCTGATCCAGTTCTTTTACCATTTCCCCAATCAATTTTTCCCTGGAAAATGTTTTCCCCATTTCTATAGAAAAAGAAGTTGCAATCTTCCGAAGTTCCTCCGGGAAATCTTTCTCTTCTTCATTTACATTAATTCCGATTCCAATGATCACATATCGAATCTCCCCTGCTTCCATACACATTTCCGTCAAAATTCCACACACCTTTTTCTGATGCAGCACAAGGTCATTTACCCATTTAATTCCGGTCTGAATTCCACATGCCTTATAAATGGCCCGCTGTATGGCAACTGCCGTTCTCGCTGTAAGGGTGGAAAGTTCCGGTGTCATTTTCTTCGGGCGAAGAAGATAGGAAAAATAGATCCCCTTTCCTTTCGGTGATTCAAACTTCCGTCCTCTTCTTCCTTTCCCTGCAAGTTGCTCGTCCGCAATAACCACCTGGCCTTCCCGCGCCCCGTCTTTTGCCAGTTTTTTCAATACTTCATTTGTAGAATCCGTAATATCCAAATGTAAAATCCGATCCATCCATTGTCCCTTCCATTCTTTTGCAAACATTCTCTTCGCCTATTATAGCATGCCTGTATACTGGCAGAAAACTATTTTCTTCTTGTTTTGCTTCATAACTCATGTTATAGTAACTTAAGTGGGCTTTTACACACAAGGAGGATACTATGTTACAGATTTTCGGATGTCCCATGCATTATGGTGTGGGCGCAAAAGGATTGATCCACAGTCTGGATTATTTAAATGAACAATACAAAGATTTAGACATTCATATCATTCCTGAAGTAACTGCTTCAGAAGCAAAGGTGTCTAATTTAAAAAACTTCAACAGCGTACTTGCAACATGCAATGCCATCGCTGAATACAGTTTTCATAACATTTTACAGAAAGGGGATATTCCTCTTTTTATCGGAGGCGATCACAGCGCGGCCATGGGAAGTGTTTCCGCATCTGCTGCCATGTATGAAAACAGTGGTCTGATCTGGGTCGATGCACACCCGGATATCAATACCGATTCCACGTCCGTTACCGGGAATATCCACGGCATCCCTGTTTCTGCTCTTCTTGATAATGTCAGTGCAGAAGCAAAACCTTTGGCCAATATTTTAAAAGAAGGACAGAAAATCAAACCAGAGCACGTAGCTATGCTTGGTCTTCGCGATATCGATCCGCCTGAGGCAGAGATTTTGGAAAAACTGAACATCAAATACTTTACATATGATGATATCAAATCCCTTGGACTTCAATATTGTTTAGATGAATGTATCAAGCATTTGTCTCATTTAGATAACGTCCATGTAAGCTTTGATATTGACGGTGTAAATCCTGAACTTTTACCTGGCGTATCTGTTCCGGTTCCTGACGGATTTACAATCGAAGAAGTCTATACTGTTTTCAATAGACTTCTCGGTGAACTTCCGGTACATTCTCTTGATATCGTGGAGTTTAACAAAGAATTTGACAAAGACAATATGACTGCGGATTTCACTTATGAATTGATCCAGCATATCCAAAAAATATATGCTTAACATAAAATGAGGCGTTGTAATACTGAAATTACAACGCCTCATTTTATAAAACAGGAAATTCCTTTGGAATCCTATTAATGCCTCTCATCATACTCCGCCAGATATTTTTTCACATATTCTACATCAGAAGGACAATCCACATATTCACAACCATATTTCTGTCTTGTCTCGTTTCCTTTTCCTGTGATTAAAAGAATGGATGGACGTTCTACCGATTCTATCGCCGCCTTAATCGCTTCTCCCCTGTCCTCGATCATCTCATATGGACAACCTTCCTTTTCCACATACTGTGCAATATCTCGGGAGATTTCCTCCACCGGCTCGTAGCCCGGATCTTCCGCTGCCAGATATACTTTCTTTGCATATTTTCCTGCAATCGTTCCCAGGTCACGTCGTCTGATAAAAGCCTTTTTACCAGGACATCCGAAAATACTGATGATATCATAATCCGGATATTCTTCTTTTGTAGAAGAAAATAATTTTTCAAAGCTTAATTTATTATGTGCATAGTCTACTACTGCGATCACTTTATTATCTTTGCTTGCGTAAAGTTCCATTCTTCCGCTGGAACGCGCTCTCTTCAACCCTGAATACATGTATTCCACAGGAATCCCAAACTGAGCTGCGATTGCGATTACTGCAAGAGCATTTTCCACATTGAAAAGTCCCGGCATCGTCAGAACAAATTCCTTCTCAAATTCTGCACATTTCACCATGAAAACTGTGCCATTTCCTTCTTTATGAATATTGTATGCGTAAAAATCTGCATCGGCATTTTTGGTACTGAAAGTTACAATCTTCTCTGCTGCCTTTGCTGCTTCCAGAATCCGTTCTGCAAAATCTGCATCCAAATTAACAACTGCTGTCTTTGTCTTCTGGAACATCAAAAGCTTGGAACTGAAATAATCCTCAAAATCTGCATGTTCGATGGGGCTGATATGGTCCTCGGAAATATTCAAAAACGCTGCTGCATCAAACTGCATTTCATCTACACGCCCGTATTTGAGAGCCTGACTGGAAACTTCCATCTGTACAAATTCCATACCGCTTTCTACCGCATTTCTAATATGTCCCTGCAGCTCTACCGCTTCCGGTGTCGTAATATGGGACTCTTTCGAAATGACACCGTCATAGATATCAATGGAAGAAATGACCGCACTGTCTCTCTTTCCCTGCGCCTCCAGATAGTCATCTACGATAGCTTTCATATAATAAACGGAGGTTGATTTTCCTTTTGTTCCACCAATTCCGATCACATGGATATCTTCCCATGCCGAATTGAAAAATTTGTCCGCAAGAACCGGCATCGCCTTACGAATGTCATCCACGATCATATACGGAACATCTTCGCATGTTTCGTAACGTTTCTCACTGACATATCCGATTGCTCCCTTTTGCAACGCCTCTTTTAAATATTCTTCTTTGAATGCTGCACCTTTACAAATGAACAGTGTATTCTCCGTTACTTCCTTAGAATCATAAGTCAAGTTCTGAATGTTCACTTCCTCTTTGCCATAGCATTCCGCTTTCACAAGAAGTTCGCGTCCTGCCAGCAGATCAACGAAGTCTTGCATTGTATGATTTATCATCTGGGCCATGATATCCCTCCCGCTTCTAGCTGTAATATTTCTTAAATTTCACAAAATGGCTTAAATATGTTCTTGTCATCGCATACATGCGCTTCAATCCGCGATCTTTTTTATAGAAAAGAGGATTCACTACCTTTTTCTGCTGGATCAATTTTCTCATCTTTGCTTTCAGCGCTTCATCCTTCACATACTTAAATGCAACGGCCTTTGGTACAACCGTCCACAAATGCTCCTCTTTTGCAAGCTCAAGTTCCAGTTCTTTGCCATAAACATATTCTTCCACAATGTATTTTGCAACATTAAATCCCGATCCTGTCACGTAATAATTGCTTCTTCCCTGACGAGTATTGATCTCAAAGAATTTGAATTTTCCATCACGTGTATCATATTTAATATCAAAATTAGAGAATCCAATATAATGGATATCTTCAAGCAGTGCTTTTGCCTTCAACATCAAATCTTTATTCGGTTCTGTAATGATCAGTGCATGATTCCCAAGTCCTCTCGGTGTATGTTCTTCCAGAAGAACATGTCCAAGACACATCATCTTTACTTTCCCATTTCTATCCGAATAAGAAGTAAGAACACGCATATACTCATCATTTCCCGGAATTGTATCCTGGATGATCAGTTCATTTTCATATCCCGCTCCATAAATATCTGAAATTGCCTGCTCCAGTTCTTTTCTATTCTCAATCTTATAAATCTTCTTTTGTGTTGCAAATGGATGCTCCCAGTATGTCACACTATCCGAAGGTTTTAAAATCACCGGGTACGGGAAATTCATTTCAAAATCAAGTCCCATATCTTTTGTATATACAATCGTTCCCGGATAATCAATTCCATGCTTATCACACAATTGATAGAATAAGCTCTTCTGCTGCAATTCGTTCATCAAATTAAAATCAATGTATGGTGCAATGATATTTTTCTCCAGTTTGTCCTTGTACTTACTGATCAGGGCAACATAGTTATCCCCACATCCTACAGCAATAATTTTCTTATCCCCATGTTTTCTTGCAAATCCATTCAGGTTCTTTAAGAAAAACTCATCGTCATCATTCTTCGGGTTCGCACTATATATTGTAATTTTACTGTTATAACTTGGCCCTGACGGATATTTTCCGAACACATAAGTCTTTACCTGATATTGCTCATAAAATGCGCGGGCAACACTGTATGTATTGATATCTCCACCAAGAGCTACCGGAATAAATTCTCTCTCTTTAAACTCCATGGTCTTCTCCTCTTTTTCATTTTCATATCATTTTATTATAGCTCATTCAACATAACGTGTCAAATTTCACTTATTTGCCGTCTGCAAATGTTTATCCTTTAATTCCCAATGTTTCTCTTGAGATATATTTTGAAAATGCTATAATAGAAATAGCGAAAAAATTCTTTATAAAGGAGATATTTTAAAATGAGAGCTTATGAAAGATTATTGAAGTACGTTGTAGTTCGTACACCAAGTGATGAGAACTCTTCTACAGTTCCTTCATCACCATGCCAGTTTGAACTTGGTAAAATCTTAGTAGAGGAGTTAAAGTCCTTGGGCGTAGACAATGCCTACATGGATGAGAAAGGATTTGTATATGGTAAATTACCTGCTACATCCGGATATGAAGATAAAGTAAAATTAGGCTTTATCGCACATATGGATACTGTAGCAGACTTCTGCGACCACGATATCGTTCCTGTCATTACAGAAAACTACAACGGAGAGGACTTCCCTCTTGGAACAAGCGGACGTACTCTTACACTCACTGACTTTCCACACCTTGCAGATTGCAAAGGACGTACTCTGATCACATCCGACGGAACAACAATCCTTGGCGTTGACGATAAAGCAGGTATCGCTGAGATTATGACTATGTTAGAGAAAGTCATTTCTGAAAATATTCCTCACGGACAGATCTGTGTTGCATTTACTCCGGATGAAGAAATCGGTACAGGTGCACAGAGCTTCAATGTAGAAGCCTTTGATGCTGATTTCGGTTACACACTTGACGGTGACGGAGAAGGCGAAATTCAGTTCGAGAACTTCAATGCATACAAAGCTGATTTTGAAATTACAGGTGTAAGCGTTCACCCTGGTTCAAGCAAAGATGTTATGATTAATGCAAGCTTAGTTGCTATGGAGATCAACTCTATGCTTCCTTCCGGTGAAACGCCAAGAGGAACGGAAGGATACGAAGGTTTCTATCACCTGATGAGCATGTCCGGTGATGTAAGCAATGCAAAACTTTCTTACATTGTAAGAGATCATGATGCATCTCTTATGACAGCAAGATTGAACACACTTCGTCATATTGAAAAATTAATGAACGAAAAATGGGGCGAAGGAATCGTAAAATTAACAATTGCAGAGCAGTACAAAAATATGTCTGAAATCATCGCTACATGTATGCACTTAATCGATAATGCAAAGAAAGCATGTGAAAGAGCAAATGTAGTACCTCAGGTTCTTCCAATCCGTGGAGGTACAGATGGATGCCAGTTAAGCTTCAGAGGTCTCCCATGCCCGAACCTTGGAACAGGCGGACACGGATATCACGGACCATTCGAGCACTGTACAGTAGAAGGAATGGATCAGGCAACAGATGTCATCGTAGAACTTGTTAAGATTTACGCAGAATAATACATAACATCCATTCATATAATGAAGCAGAAGCGCACCAGCCTGAAAGGTTGGTGCGTTTGAACTTTTGAAACAACGACAGCAAAGGAGAACGAGACATGTCCAAAGATATGACACAAGGGAAAATAACTTCACAACTCATTTTGTTTACTATTCCGCTTATTTTAGGAAATCTTTTTCAACTCACCTACAATGCGGCGGATTCTGTTATCGTAGGCAAATTTCTCGGAGACAGCGCTCTTGCCGCCGTGGGTACTGCCGGTCCTGTCATGAATCTGGTGATTCTGTTTTTCAGCGGAATGTGTATGGGTGCCGGAATTCTAATGAGCACCATGTTCGGCGCAAAAGATTATGAAAAGCTTGAAAAACAGATCAGTACCTCTTTGATCGGCGGACTTGTTCTGTCTGTTTTGATCTCAATTTTTATACTCCTTTTTGCCACACCGATTCTTCAGCTTATGCATGTTCCAAAAGAAGTACTTCCGGGTGCTTCCGGTTATTTACGGATTATTTTTGCCGGACTTATTTTTACTTTTATTTATAACTTTCTATCCAATACACTTCGTGCATTGGGGGACAGCAAAACCCCGCTCTATTTTCTTACGATCAGTGCGGTACTAAATATCCTTTTAGACTTGCTCTTTGTTGTGGGATTCCACTGGGGTGTCAATGGAAGCGCCATTGCTACCGTACTAAGCGGAGCGCTATCTTGTGTATTCTGCGCCATTCATATAAAGAAGAATGTACCGCTCCTTTGTCTTGGTAAAAAATGGTTTATCTTTGAAAAATCTCTGCTTGCGAAAACGTTTTCCTACGGTATCACAAGCGCTCTCCAGCTTATGTGTGTACAACTCGGTAAACTTTTTGTCCAGTCCATGGTAAACGCACGAGGAATCGCTTTTATGGCTGCCTTTGCCGCCACAAACCGGGTGGATGACTTTGCATTAACGCCACAGCAGAATATCGCCCATGCCACTACTACATTCATGGCGCAAAACAAAGGCGCACGACAGAATAAACGCATGAAAAAGGGATTTCTCCGTGGCGTGATGATTGAATACGGCTATACAATCATTACTTCTTTCATTGTATTCATTTTTGCAAAACCAATCATACAGCTCTTCCTTTCCAAAGATTCCATGGAAGCATTGGGGCTTGCTGTAACATACATCCAGATCATTGCATTCATGTATTTGATATCCGGCACAACGAATATTTTGCAAGGATTTTTCCGTGGAACCGGAGATTTAAAGATTACTTTGATCAGCTCTCTTATGAACATTACAACTCGTGTCATTTTTACATTCCTCTTCTTGAATGTAATGCATTATGGCTTCGGAAGTCTTGCATGGGCAAATACAATCGGATGGATTGCCATGTTCCTTCTGGAATTCCCATTAATGATCCACTATTGGAAAAAACTAGAACATTAAGAAAAAGATTGTGCTTTCAGAGTTTTCCTCCTTTGGCACAATCTTTTTAAAAATAGAATAGTTCTTCAAACTTCTTGCTCAATATTTTCTCTTGACATTCACATTTGTATAGTGTACTATTCAACTATAGCACTAAGTCAAAAGGAGGTAAGTATGAACTATAACTCAGAAATGCCTATTTATTTACAAGTCATTCAGGATATTAAGAAAAAAATGGTTCAAGGAAAGATTCAACCCGGAGAAAAGCTTCCATCCAACCGTGAACTCGCAGTGATCTATAAGATCAATCAAAATACTGCTGCACGCATTTACCGTGAAATGGAAATTGCCGAATATTGTTATACAAAACGTGGAATCGGAACATTTGTTGTGGAGGATGAAAATATGTTTGAACAAATAAAAGAAGAAATGGCAGAAGAATTACTTCGAAATTTTATGACTGGTATGCAGGATCTTGGTTATAAAAAAGATGATATCATTTTCCAGATTGCAGATTATAAGGAGGAAGAATAGAAATGATTTTAGAATGCAGAAACTTAAACAAATCCTTTGTCAATAAAAAAGCAGTGATCGACTTCAATATAAAACTCCAGAAAGGAAAAATCTATGGTCTTCTTGGTGAAAATGGAAGCGGGAAAACGACATGGATGAAAATCATTGCCGGTTTGTCCAAGCCAACATCCGGTGATATCATTTTTAAAGGCCATACATGGAACTATCATGACAAAGGAGAAATCGCCTATATGTCAACGGAAGCTTTTTTCTATGATTTTATGACCGTAGAAAGTGTAGGACATTATTACGAGGATTTCTTTGAAGATTTTGATAGAGAAAATGACTGTTGCGCACCCCGCACCCGCAACTCCCATATTTAATCCTGCTACAAACCAAATATCTAATCCGATGTTCACAACTGAAGTTATGATAAGAAAAATTAAAGGTACTCTTGAATTACCGGTACTTCGAAGTATTCCGCTTAACGTATTATAACCGGCCACCCCAAATAGTCCTATAAAATATATTTTTAAATATTCCACCGATTGTGGAAGGATTTCCTTCGGTGTTCCAATTCCTTTTAGCAATATTTCAGAAATAAAGATTCCGGTCAAGGTTAAAATCAGAGCCAATCCCAAAACTGCTGTTAATAGAGAGTCTAATGTACGTTTTACCATCGGAAGATTTTTCTGACCTACATATTTTGAAATCAATATTTCAGAGCCTGCTCCCAACCCCATTAAAATAGAAATCAAAAAGAACTGTATCGATTGACTAGCCCCAATTGCTGCAAGACCTTCATCGCCGACTACCTGTCCAACAATCACAGCATCTGCAAGAGAGTAGCACTGTTGAAGAACATTACCAATTAATATGGGGAGCATAAAACTAACCAACTTGCTTTTTACATTGCCTTCCGTCAAGTTTGCCATTTTGCTCCCCTCTCTTTCATTTTTTATTTATTACTGCAATTTTTCTACATATTTAAAGTCATATTCTGCACCAAACGGCCAAATATTTAAACCTTTTACATTTTCTGAAACAGTATAAGTGTTCTCCACAAAATTCTGTGGAATATATACATATTTATCTAATATAAGTTTCTCCACTTCCTGCAATGTTTTAATTCTTTCCTCTCCAATCTGTGTCATTTGTTTTTCCCATAAACTAATGAATTCCGGATCATCCATCTTACCTTCGTCATAAATGAAACTGAAGAACTCACTTGCATCAGGATAACTTGCAACGTTAGAGCCTCCGATTACACAGTGGAATGTTCCTTCTACCAACATCGGAATTAACATCTTAGTCTGCATTGGCGAAACCGCAATTTCCAATCCAAGATTTTTCTTCCACATTTCCTGAACTGCCTGTGCCTGAAGTTTGGAACCTTCTGAATCTACACAATAGATCTGAAGGAAATCCTCCATATCTTCTTTTGTTTTTCCAAGTTCTGCAAGACCTTCGTCTAAAAGTTTCTTAGCCTTATCAATCGCCTTTGAATCAGTTGCTGAATCGACCACTAAATCTCCCTGTTGCTCGCGGAAATCTCCTCCATCTACACCACGAATACCATATGGTACCATTCCATATGCAGCAAGTTTCTTGTTTTTGATCACGTTTTCCGCATATGCCTGTCTATCAAATGCAATTGATAATGCCTCACGAATCTTAATGTTATTGAGGAAATCAACTCTCGGATTAAACTCAATGAAGCTTACACCCAAACGTGGAACTACTTTAAGCTCAGGAGAATCTTTGTATTTATCCAGTTCCTCTGAACCGATTCTTCTAAGATCCAGATCTCCCGATTCATACATTCCTTGAATCGCATTTTTATCAGCTGTAATAGACATTTCAATCGTATCTAATGTTACATTCTTCGCATCCCAGTAGTTCTCATTTTTTTCAAGCGTAATGGAATTATCATGCACCCATTCAGTTACTGTAAATGGTCCTGAAAACACCATATTTTCTGGTTCTGCACCATAAAGGTCTTTAAATTCTTCTGCTGCTTTCTTCTGTACCGGAGCATAACCCGGAACTTTTAGACAATCAATAAAATAGTCAATCGATCTGGATAATGTAAATTCTACAGTATACTCATCTAATGCTTTTACTCCTAATTCTGATTTATCCATCTCTCCTTTTGCGATTGCTTCTGCATTTTTAATTTCGAAATAATCATTTGCTTTCGGTGATGCAAATTCCGGGTCTACTGCCCTTTGGAAACTATAAACTACGTCTTCTGATGTAATTGCTGTTCCATCAGACCATTTTGCATCTTCTCGCAATTTTACGGTATAAACCGTTGCATCTTCATTCATTTCATACTCTGTAGCAAGTCCAGGTTCCCATTCTTTTCCATCTTCTCCTGCAATACGGAATAATGGTTCTGTAACTGCATAACTGATATTATATGCCGTATCGTCCTGAATTTGAAATGGGTCCAAAATAGTAGGTTCACCTGAAATTGCGAGACGCAAAACCTGTTCTTCTGCTTTTCCTTTTTCTCCACTTCCCTTTTTGTTGCTACTTCCGCAAGCGGTCGCTCCGAATACCATTGTACCTGCCAAAAGTAAGCACAGAGCTTTTTTCATTTTTTTTGCTTTCATACTTTTCCTCCTCCTTGATAGAAAATATTTATGCCAGCTGCTCACGCAGTTTTGCTCTCATTTAGATATGGTGACATGCTACAAAATGGCTATTTCCAACATCTTTCATCTCCGGTGGCGTCGATTTACATATATCTGTAGCATATGGACATCTTGTACAAAACTTGCATCCTTTTGGTGCATGAATCGGACTAGGCAACTCTCCCTTCATTTCAATTTGATGACGCTGCTTTTCAATCTTAGGATTCGGAACAGGGATTGCTGAAAACAGCGCTTTTGTATATGGATGCATCGGATTTTTATAAAGTTCTACGTTTGAAGCATATTCCACAACTGTTCCCAAATACATGACTGCCACGTAGTCCGAAATATATCTTACCATTGACAAATCATGCGCAATAAAAATATAAGAAAGGTCTAACTTCTTTTGAAGTTCAACTAAAAGATTCATAACCTGCGCCTGAATCGATACATCCAACGCACTAATCGGCTCATCACAAATAATAATTTCCGGATTCATACTAAGCGCTCTTGCAATTCCAATTCTTTGACGCTGACCACCTGAAAATTCATGAGGAAATCTGTTTGCATGTTCCTCGTTCAGACCTACTAGCTTAAGAAACTCTATAATCTTTTCCTTTCTTTCCACTTTATCTTTAACAATACCTTGCATATCCCATCCTTCTGCAATAATATCGCCTATTGTCATACGCGGGTTAAGGCAAGCATATGGGTCTTGAAAAATCATCTGAATATTTTTAGCCAAATCACGTCTAAACTTCTTCGAACTCTTTCCACTGATGTCTCTGCCTTTTAAATAGATCTTTCCTTCCGTGGGGTCATAAATCCGAATCAAAGTTCTTCCAAAAGTACTTTTTCCACACCCGGATTCTCCTACCAATCCAAGTGATTCTCCTTTGTGCAACGTAATGGAAATTCCATCTACAGCTTTTAGCATTTTCCCGCCTTTTACCGGAAAATACTTTTTCAGATTCTCCGTACGCAAAATTTCTTGTTTTTGCATCATCTCACCTCCTCGCCTGTAATAGGATTCATAATAGTCCCACTCTGTTTTGCTCTCTCATCATAAAGCCAACAACTCGTTTTGTGCCCTTCTCCTTCCACATCATATTGTGGTGGCTGAATACATCTACAAACTTTCATCGCATATGGACATCTTGCTGCAAAGGCACAGCCCTTCGGTGGATCTAATAAATCCGGTGGTGTACCGAGAATTGGATGTAATGGTTCTTTATTCGTTATTTCTTCTGGTGGTATCGACTGCATAATTCCCCATGTATATGGATGTGATGCATGCTCAAAAATATCTTCTGCCATACCATACTCAATAACTTGCCCCGCATACATAACTGCAATATCATCTGCGATATTCGAAACAACTCCCAGGTCATGCGTAATCATAATGATTGCTGTATTATATTGTTTTTGAATTTTTTTAATCAATCTCAAAATCTGAGCCTGTGTAGTTACATCTAATGCCGTCGTCGGTTCATCTGCAATCAAAAGTTGTGGATTTACTGCCATAGCTAATGCAATCATAGCTCTTTGTCTCATTCCGCCTGAAAATTCATGTGGATATTGATTGAATCGATCTTCAGGACTTGGAATACCTGCCATTGCTAATGTATCTATTGCTATCTTCTTTGCTTCTTCTTTTGAAGTTACTCCGCTTTTCAAAATTCCTTCCATAATCTGCTTACCAATAGTCATTGTAGGATTAAGACTTGTCATAGGATCCTGAAAAATCATTCTTATTTTTTTCGCTCGTATCTTCTCCATTTCCTTCTCTTTTAAGGAAGCAAGATCTTCACCATCAAATATGATTTTTCCTCGTTTAATTTCACCACTTGGTTTATCCGGATTTAATCTTACAATTGATTTTGCTGTTACAGATTTACCACATCCGGACTCTCCTACAATTCCAAGAGTTTTTCCTTTTTCTAGAGTAAAGCTAACACCCCGAACCGCTTGTACTTCACCTGCATATGTATTGAAAGAAAAAACAAGGTCATCTACAACTAATAATTGATTTTCTTTTTCTTTATTCATGATTCGTTTCTTCCTCCTACTGTCTCATTCTTGGGTCTAATGCGTCACGTAATCCATCTCCCATTAAGTTAAAGCAGAGCATTGTAATACAAATCAATACTGCTGGAAATACTAACTGATATGGATAACTCAATAATTTGTTTGCACCATCAGAAGCCAATACTCCCCAACTTGCAGTCGGTAGCGGAAGTCCCAGACCAATGTAACTTAAAAATGATTCCGCAAAAATTGCCCCCGGTATTGCAAAAGCCATATTAGTAATGATTGGACTTAAAGCATTTGGGAAAAGATGCTTCATAATAATCCAAATACTTCCCGCTCCCATTGTACGACTTGCCATTACATATTCCATTTCTTTGATCTGAAATACCTGACCTCGAAATAGTCGTGCCATCCCAATCCATCCGGTAGCTGCAATCGCAATGATAATAGGCCCTACACCAGGTTTCATAATTAAGATCAGAAGAATCACCCATAACATTTGTGGAATTGCTGCAATAAGTTCGCAAAAACGCATCATAATATTATCTGCAAGCCCACCAAAATATCCCGCAATTCCTCCATATAGAATTCCAATTGTTCCATTCAGAATAGAAACAATCAAACCAATAGAGAGACTCACTCTCGCTCCTTCCCAACACCGAACAAAAATATCTCTTCCTAAATCATCTGTTCCAAACAAATGTGTTAGCGATGGACTTTGATTTGTACACGTTAAGTCATTCTGATTATATGTATATCTACTAACCATCGGTACAATAATCGCGAGTGCTACAATTAAAATTAAAATAATTGCCGACATCATCGCAAGTTTATTTCGTCTGAAACGTCTCCATGCATCACTCCAATATGTAACCGACGGTCTTGTTATCTTATCCGCATCGTCATATGACTGTTCATCTTTTTCAAACATATCCAATGGAATATTCTGAACATTCATTTTCTGTGTATTTTTCTCCATCATGCTATCCTCCTAACTTGCAACTCGAATTCTCGGGTCAACGACTCCATAAAGAACATCTACCACAAAATACATGATTGCAGAAATAAACGAAAAGATAAGGGTAAGTCCCATAATCATCGTATAGTCACTTCCTTGAATCGCATTGATCATCGCCTGACCGATACCCGGAATGTTAAAGATTTTTTCTACTACAAAATTTCCAGTCAATACTCCTGCACACATAGGTCCAAAAGAAGTAACCAGCGGAAGAAGAGAATTTCTTAACATATGTTTTCTAACAATCTCTTTCCTATTAAGACCTTTGCTTTTCGCTGTATATATGTAGTCTTGCTTTGTCACATCTAACATACTTGTTCTTAACATTCTGGCGTAAAATGCAATATTCGTGAATGCCGATGTAAGCATTGGTAGTACTGCATATTGCCAGCCTCTCCAGCCTTGTATCGGAAACCATCCCAAATCGACTCCAAATAGCTTTTGTATGAGCGAGCCGAAAACAAAACTAGGTATTGATACACCTAAAATAGCTAGCACAATGACTATATAGTCTACGGCTCCCTTATTGTGTAGAGCCGCTATACATCCAAGTACCATACCGATAATGCTTCCGATAATGACTCCACCAAATCCGATCAGAGCAGATACAGGCATACCTGTAGCTACTTTTCCGATAACTGTTTGCCCTTTGTATTTCATAGAAGTACCAAAATCTCCCAGTAGTAAATTCTTCATATAGATGATATACTGCTCAAATAATGGTTTGTCTAATCCATACTTTTGTTCTAGATTTTCTCTGACTACCGCTGGTGTATCCCTCCCTAGTTCAAACGGGTCACCAGGTATTGAATGCATCAGAAAAAATGTAACTGTTGCAATCAAAAACAAGGTAATCAACATGGAACCAAATCGCTTTAACACATACTTTCCCATAACCTCTTCTCCTTTATTTTATTTCGTTCTTTTGACAGTACTACTATTTTAGAAAGTTTCTTGTATTGTGTATTTTGTATATTTTTCTTCCATTTTTCATACCGTCTATGTGATTTATCCACATGCTATCACGAATCTTTTATCACGTCAATAATTTTTTATCACAAATATATTTTTTTATCAAATTGTGTTGACACATCTATATTTACGTGATATTTTCATTTTAACAATATAAAAAGGCGGTGAAACATTCATGTTAAATACCAAAGACTATATACCTATTATGAAATTTCTTGCTCTCTATTTGGGAGACGATTGTGAACTAATTCTTAGTGATACACAAAGAGTTCTACATACTGAAAACTCTTTTGACAACTTAACTCATATTGGAGAACCCGTTGGTGAGATCCAACAAGCATTCATCAACAATCCCAAATGTCACTCATTACCTTATAGCGTAAACTATAGAGCAACAAGTTCATCAGGCGAAAAACTTCGCTCTGCAACATTATTTATTAAAGAAGAGGAGACGCTTATTGGACTTTTGACAATCAACATGAAAATCTCCAGTCTTCTGTCATTACGGGAACTGCTCGAAAAAATGATTAATGGTAATGTGTCTCATCATTCTTCAGATATGCCAAATATTTCCCAAAAATCTACCGAAGATTATGAAAATCTAAGTTCATCAACTTCAGCACTCATAAATTCTGTTATTGTTGAAGCATGTATTCGTTTCGGCGTAACTCCAGAACGATTTACAACAGCCGAAAAGAAAAGCATTGTACGAGAAATGGATGGCAGAGGAATTTTTCTCGTAAAAGGCGCAATCTCAGAAGTTGCTAAAGAACTAAAGAGTTCTGAAGCCACAATATACCGCTATCTTCAACAAATTGATAAATAGGAGGAGTTTTAAAATGACAACTATAACGACGGAAATTGCAGAAAAATTGTTACTGAAAGCAGGCTATGAAGTGAACAGCCTCAAACAGATTAATGAAGGTTCCAACCATTATGTATTTGTTGTAACATTAAAGACCGGAGAAAAATTAATTTGTAAATTTGCTAAAATACGTGAAACAGAAAAAAATATCGGCGAAGCCGGATTAGATACTTTATTCGGTGGAAAACTTTCATTAGAAAGAGAAGCTTATCTTTTTTCAATGATTAAGAAAAAAGCTGGTGTTCCAACACCAAAAGTTCATGGAATCCATCATTCAGAATACGGTACATTCATTGTATTAGAACATATGGATGGTATTTCTCACAAACAATATATGAAAGATAGCGGATATTCTAAGAAAGCTTTTCTTGATAGTATGAAATATCTCGGTGAAGATTTTGCTAAAATTCAGTCAGTCACATTTTCTACTTTTGGCAATGTTATGGTTGATTCTGAAATAGAACCTTCCGGATTAACTAATTTTTCCGACCGATTCCATCAAGTAATTCAAATGCGTATTGATCGATGCATGAAAAAAAATGTGTTTACAGAAAAAGAACACTCTTTGGTCTGTGCATTTTTTGATAAAAAATTAGAGCAACTTCGCTCTCACTTCGAAGCTTGTACTAGTACACCCGTTTTGAATTTTACTGATATGCATGCCGAGAACTTTTTTGTAGATAATACCGGCCATCCTTCTGGATATTTTGATTTGGAATCTGCCCAATCCGCGCCTGCTGCATTAGAATTTTATGGTTTTCGCTTCTTCCTGTTTAATTTCTATGATAAAAACTGTTTCGATGAAGCAGAATGTGCATTCTTCCAAGGCTATAAAGACGCCGGTGGACTCTATGCTCCGACTAGTGTAGATGATAATCAAGCAATTGATTTCCTAGCAGGTTGCAGACTTTTGGAACTGGCTCAATCATATTGGGGACATATTGACGGAATTCGGGATACGTGGGGTACGGAAATGAAGCAACTCCTATTTTCATATATGGAAAACAATACAATAGATTATATGGCAATCGGAAATATTTGGAGACAACGAGATAAGCAACCGTTTACACCTATTTTAGAGTAACGGTAATTATACAGTAGTACAAACTAGGGCGGGCATCATGTCCGCCCAAATTATACAAAGGAGAAATACCTATGAAAGCAATTTATCAAACACGTAGAGAAGATTTTATGCACTCAGATTCTTGTCCATATCTTACAATTTTATATTCCGGAAAAGCTCCTGTCCGTTCAGCAGATGAAACTTATCGTTTTAGTGTTGAACGTAATTTTTATTATATGACTGGAATCGACCTGGAAAATGCTGTATTAGTTATGATTCGTGAAAGTGATACAAAAGTTTATTCGAATCTCTACTTAAATTTACGCGATGAAGAAACTGCCAAATGGATTGGTGGCTCACCTTCTTCTGAGGAATTAAAGCGAATTAGTGGAATTGAACATATTTATCCAATAAATCTATGGAAGTCTCACATCCATCGTTACTTATGTTCACACTCCTTCCGTCCATCAGTAGGTTTAAATTTATGGAGATGTCGATTTGATGATGAACCCACACAAGCCCACCAGCTTTCATCTTGGATTCGCACAATGTATCCTGAAGCCAAGATTCAAAATATCTTTCCATCTCTTGCAAAAGCAAGACTTATTAAATCAGATGACGAATTAGAAAAAATGAAAATAGCACAAGACACAACTAAAAATGCTCTCGAAGAGCTATATGCCTATGTCCGTCCAGAAATGAACGAATGTGAAATTGAAGGAATCTTTGATTTCTCACTTAGGAAACAAGGGGTAAAGGAAACTGCTTTCCCTAGTATTGTCGCCGGTGGTATGCGCGCTACAACACTCCATTACTCTGAAAATAATCATCTTGTACACGATAATGAATTAGTACTCCTTGATCTTGGAAGTACACACCAACATTATTGTGCCGACATTTCTCGTACTTTTCCCATAAATGGTAAATTTACGGAACGTCAAAAACAACTATATAACATTGTATTAGAAGCCCAAAACCGAGTGATTGAGGCCGCAGTTCCCGGTATTACACTCCTTGAACTGAATGATATTGTAATCGAATATTATCAAACTGCCCTGAAAGAAATTGGTCTTCTGGAAAACGGTAAATCTGTCAAAGATTATTATTATCATGGGGTAAGTCACCCGTTGGGATTGGACACTCACGATATTTCTCTTCCTGAGCTGGAAAAACTAGTTCCTGGTATGGTGATCACTGTTGAACCAGGATTATATGTTACCGAAGAAGGAATCGGTATCCGAATCGAGGATGATATTCTGATTACAACAGATTCTGCCGTAAACCTTTCTTCTAATATTGCAAAAAAGCCGGAAGATATCGAATTGCTCATGTCCAAATCCCTTATCTAGCCAATTGAACTGAAACGAATTTATACTACGAGGATTTTATTATGGAAAACAAACGAATTTTAGAACTTATTAGAATTCTTCTACAACAATCAGACTATATAACTATTCAGAATATCTCTACTCTTTTACAAGTTTCTAATAAAACAATTAGAAATGACTTAAATGTTGTATCAGAATTTCTAAATGAGCATGCTCTTTCCCTTTGTCGAAAGACTGGTGTTGGTATATGCATTAATGGAGATGAAGAAGCGAAACTAACACTTTTAAACTCTATTTCCACACGCGCAAACCAAGTGATTAGTTATTCACCAAAAGCAAGAAAAAATTATATTGGACTTCGCTTGATAACTTGTGCAGAAAATTGCAGAATATATGAACTTTCCTCTGAACTCTTTGTAAGCAGAGCTACAATTCATAAAGATATTTCTGCTCTTTCCTCTCAATTTGCAGCATATAATATTGATATTATTCGAAAAAATAATCATGGAATCAGTTTGATTGGAAAAGAACGACATTTAAGAGACTTAATGTTTGATCTTCTCCAAGAAGATGCGGGATATTCCGAATTCATAAAAATTATACAAAATCCGGACTACGAATGTACCCAAAATTTTATTTTCAAGGCTTTAGATTATACGGATAGAAATATACATCAAATAGTACATCTTATTATTCATTCCGGTAATCCATATATCAATAGCCTGCCATTTAATTCTCTCTCAGCAGTTTTACTCAGAATCTTTATTAGTATTATTCGCATGACAGAAGGGCATCCTATTACGCTTTCGCAAGAGTTTATGGAAGAATTGAGATATAAAGCACTCTTTCCAGAAATTTCTCAATTAACAACTATGTTGGAAAAAGAATTGCATTTAACCCTTTCTGAAGAAGAACTTCGTTATCTTCAAATTCATTTTCTTTCATTAGACAACAAAACAGGTATCACAGAAAATGACCAATATGAATTAACCAGACTTGTAGACAAGCTACTTATGAACTGGGAAGTTACTTTGCAGCTTCCCTTCACTCAGGACATTGACCTTCGTGAATCCTTGATCACACATCTAGGTCCGACGCTTACAAGATTTCGACATGGTATTTCTATAAAAAATCCTATGTTAGAAGAAATCTATACTTATTATCATAATACCTTTTTGATCGTAAAAAATAGTCTTGAAGTATTAACCAAAGGATATTCTTGCAACTTGAGCGATGATGAAATCGGATATATTACGATTTATTTAGCAGCTTCTCTTGAACTAAAAAAACGCCCTCTCAAGACAATTTTAATATGTCATGGAGGTACTGGTGTAATGAAACTTCTTATGCGTAAACTAATACCACAAATTCCTGAAATTGAAATTATTGCTCACGAAAGTTTTTTAACTATACAAAATACAGATTTAAGTCAAGCTGAGCTTATCCTCTCTACTTTGAATATAAATCTAAACATAGACATACCTATTTTAACAATCAACCCTATTATGTATGATCACGATATTAGTCGCTTGAAAAATATTATAAAAAAATATTACAATGAAAAAAATAGGCCCGTCATAAATATAAATGTTTAAAATTTTCCACATTGATAATGCCAAGTACACATCTATAGAAACTTGCGTAAATTTGAGACTATCAATTATAATAACCTTAGAAAACAAAGGAGGTATACTTTTATGAAACACATTAAAATTGCTGCCGGTTTAGCCCACGTCAACTATGGTAATATTGCCGGAATTGTTAAAGAAATAAGTGATGCTGGTGTTGATTACATTCACTCGGATGCTGCTGATATGCATGACTTACAAAATATGAAGCTGATGGGTGGACATCAAATTATCGCTGGTATCCGTCCAGTAACAGAGAAACCAATTGAATGTCATATTTATACTGTTACTATGGACAGAATGTTTATTGAACAAATTGCTGAAGCAGGTGCTGATATGCTGATTCTCCCTGCAGAACATTTCCTCGGAGCCCAACTTGCATATATTATTAATTGGTGTCGTGAAATGGGATTGAAGATTGGACTTACACTCGGATGCTACACACCTCTGAGCTTTGTAGAAGAATCCATTTATGATATTGACCGTCTTCATATCGTTACTCATGGAGTGGATGAAACCGATGGTAAAGATAATTGGGGTTGGAGAAGAAGCGTTGTTGACCTCGTACAACGTGCCAGAAAAATGATTGATGAAAAGAATCCAAAATGTGAGCTTGCTATTGATGGTGGTCTTCGATATAATAACATGGAAAAATTAATCGAATGTAATCCAGATGTAATCGTACTTTCCTCAGCACTCTTCAAAGACCCTGATGGAATCGTAGGCGGATATCAAAAATGTAGAAAAGCAATTGATGATGATGCTGAAAAGTTTGGATTGGAATAGATTTATGAAAAGTTCAGTAAAAGACTATTTGTTTATTACTTTATCATCTTTGTTGACCGCAATCGCGGTCAACTGCTTTTTCCAATGTACCGGGCTTGCACCAGGAGGAATTACCGGTTTATCCATAATATTTTCATTGATTACCCAAATACCTGTTTCTTATATGACACTATGTATTTCTATTCCTTTACTTATCTTAGCAACCGTATTATTGGGAAAAAGCTTTGGAATCAAAACATTATATATTACATTGATGACTCCGGTCTGCATGGAATTAGTTCCTGCAATTAACCTATTTCAAATATTCCCTGATATTCCTCAATTGATGATTAAGATTATCGCTGCGATTTTCGGGGGACTTTTAGTTGGTACAGCTATTGGTTTAGCCTTAAACCATGACTGCGCTACGGGCGGTACTGATGTGATTGCACTTTTAATCCAATACTTCTTTAAATCCTTTAAACTTTCCGTTATTTTGTTTGTTTTAGATGGAAGTGTTGTAATTGCCTCCGGTTTTATTTCCGGCGATTTTATGATAGCTATTTTAAGTCTATTTTCGCTTTTTATAATTATCAATATCATTAAATATGTAACATCAAAAAAATAGTTTACCTGTAGAAAAAGAAGAAGTACATAAGGTTTCCTCACACCTCATGTACTTCTTCCTTTTTCTGATCATCGAGAATCATTAAAATATCCTATTCATATGATTCCCATAGAATTTCTTCTAATTCCTCTCTTGTGCCAAATGGTAAAAAATCTAATACCGGAGATTTCAATACTTCTTCAAAATCTTTCTGCTCCACTCCCGATTCTTTCATAGCCCTAAATAAATTAATCACCTTTAAGAATGAACATATCAAATCATATAATTGTTCTGCCGACTCGGCATCTTTATCAAATAGTTTGGCAATCTTAAGATACTTTTCCCTATTTTTCTCTATTGAATGTTTCACAAAAGCCGGAAATACCAATGCTAATGTTTCTCCATGCGGTAAATGTGTAACTCCTCCTATAATTTCTGATAATGGATGTGGAGCCTGGGCGCCTGAATTTGCTAATGCTCTGCCTGCCAATGTATCTGCTAAAGCCATGTTACTTCTATAAAAAATATTTTCCGGTTTCTCCAATACTTTCACTAAATTATCAATTACGAGCTTCATTGCCTGCATAGAATCTTGTTCGCTAAAGTAAGAAGCTCTCGGATTAATGTAACTTTCAAATGCGTGTGTAAAAGCGTCAAACCCTGTAGCAGCAGTAATTCTTTTTGGTAAAGTTACCATGAGTTCCGGGTCTATGATACATTCCTTTGAAAATAAACTTGGATGATAAAATGTAATTTTCTCCTTTCCTTTTGTAATAACAGCAGCTTGTGTAACCTGTGAGCCCGTACCAGATGTAGTGGGAACTGTGATTAAAGGAAGAAGTGTATCAGAATATTCTTCATAGTTAACATAAGGAGAAGAATATTTTTGAAACAGTTCGTCCCAATCAATTTTTTCCTGCCCATTGCAAAAGGCCAATGCTTTTGCTGTATCTATCGAACTACCTCCTCCTACAGCAAGAATAAATTCTGCACTACTTTCTCTTAACATTTCAAATCCACATTCTATCATTTCTGCTGATGGATTAGGTGATACCTTATCAAAATGTACGATATGAATATCTGCTTGTTCGAAATACTTTTTAATTCTGTCATAAAGTGGCTGTAGTGGTGCATCCGGAGTTGTTACCATAAAACCTTCTTTCCCATATCTGCTACATATGCTGGCAATTTCCGCTAATCTCCCTTCTCCAAAGTGGATTCGTGTTGGCTGACAATAATCAAACATAAAATACCTCCTCCTTATTACTATAATAAAAGTATAAAGTCTATTGATCAAAAACTCAATCTTCCCCCCCCTTCGTGATTGTTGTTACTTATTCACCTATTAATGTGGCAAATATATGACACTTTAATATCTGTACTTTCTTCTCCTAATTGATATACTTAAATAAAAAGCAAAGGAGATTAAGAAAATGTTGTATATTATCGATAGTGCAAACGATGAGGAAATTCAAGAAGCATTAGCTTTAGGCGCATGCGGAATTACTGCAAACCCTACTATGTATCTTAAAAATAACCAAAATTTCTATTCTTTTCTCATGAAATATTCAAAACTAGAACTTCCATTTTTAAGTGGAGAAGTTATAGGGGAAAACCTTGACGAAATGTTGGAAGAAATAGAGAAAATTGTAAGTATTAGTCCTGATATTATTATCAAATTGAACTTCTCCAAAACGGCTCTCAAACTGTGCAATATTCTTAAGAAAAGAGGAATCCGTACTGCTATCACTCTTATTTTTACAATCAATCAAGCAGTTGCCGCAATTAATGCCGGTGCTAACTTTTTGTTCCCATTCATCGGAAGAAGTGATGAATATGGACTTGATGGAATGAAATTAGTAACATCAATCCAACAAATAATTATTAAAAATAATTACCCTATATCAGTAGTAGCAGCTTCTATAAAAAATATTCATCAATTAGAAGTTCTTGCAGAATCCGGAATAGACTACGCAGCAATTCCCTATTCTCTTTATGAAAAATCACTAGAGCATCCTCTTACAAAAAAGAATAATGAATCTTTTGTTTCTGACTGGAACAACGTAAAAAAATAAGTTCTAAGCTAATAGTTGGGATGAGATTTTATAAATCCCACCCCAACATCAACTCAGAAACAACATACTTCTTCTTTACTTGTATTATATATCACTATAGTGATAACGACATGGTAAAATATAGACATGTCCTTCATCTATACTATAAATCAATCGATCCTTATCATTAATACGTCTGCTTCAAAAAACATCAAAATTTTCTCTCAATGGTTCTGGCTTTCCAATACCCTCATTCCAAATCCAAATAGCGTTCCACTTGTCCCGAATATATCAAAGAGTTATAATAGCTTGTTCGCTTTGTTCATTTACTGCGAACATGTGTTTTGAGGATTGAATTCCTTGATTTTACTGAGCTTTTCTATATCTTTTTCTTTGTTTGTTCACGGCTGGTAACACTATAACATTTTCTATGATGAAATAAACATCCCGTATTCCTTCGGCACATTTAGAATCCCATCTGTTGTATTTTTTATTAAAATATCTTTTATTACTTGTTTCGGTACACTATTTAATGATGTCATACTAGAAAGGGAATAGATATATTCCACCATATCGTCGATATTAGTAACTGCCAACGAATCAATATATTCTATTTTTTCAACTTCTGAAAAAGTTGTCCTCAAAATCTTATCTCCGTTTTGTAGTGTGAAATTCTTATTAACACTATCTTCAACTCCATATTCGGATAAGATTTTCGAAAGATACTCTATAATTCCATGCTCCCCATATGTTGCACAATAAAAAATACCACCATTTTTTAATACGCGGCGCACCTCAGCTAATCCCTTTTCTATATTAGGTACATGATATAACATCATATTTGCAATAACAACATCAAAACTATCATCTTCATAAGATATTTTCTCAATATCCAAAACTTTATATTCTATATTTTCATAATCACCTACTATTTCTTTTGTTGTTTCTACCATTCCATCTGAAAAATCGGAAAGTATTAATCGGGAACAAGTACTAATCAAAGACTCTCTCCCTTTCCACATATCTCCTGTTCCGCATCCTAACTCTAATACACTTGCGCCTTTATCAATTCTATAATTTGAAACTATCCAATTTCCAAACCCCATCTTATTTGTTGAATATTTATCATGAATAGATATTCTTGTATTTAAATTATTTGCAGTAGCATATTGTTGTTTTACAACGAACGTATTATTTATCTTGCTCATACCTAACCTCCGAAAATTCAAACTTTTCTTAATTATATTATATTTCATATCTACACAACAACTTTATTTTTTATTTATATGTTCTTTTCATCTATTCGTAAAACCTTTGACATATTTACTGTTATTCCATTATACAAAAATCATTTCCTCTATCCATGTTTATATTTTTTTATTAAATTTATATTTTTGACCACAAAAAAACCGTCGAAAATCGACGGTTCCTAACAGGGGATGAGAGAATCGAACTCCCACCAAAAGTTTTGGAGACTCCTATCATACCATTTGACCAATCCCCTATATTGTATGAAGAAAGCACTTGGTTTTTACCAAATGCTTCATATTTTATGTACCTTCAAAACCACATACAAGAAATCATCCTTTGTTCTTCCTTAAACCGTCCTGGTTATGCCCTCGACCGATTAGTAACAGTCAGCTCCATACATTACTGCACTTCCACCTCTGTCCTATCTACCTTGTCGTCTTCAAGGGGTCTTACAACTTGCGTTGGGATATCTCATCTTGAGGGGGGCTTCACGCTTAGATGCCTTCAGCGTTTATCC